>Ga0207926_1000171_pt1 | contig 33599 bp, 28 predicted proteins | sample NGESurdeep072012_8_FD_184454 | JGI IMG/M metagenome (GOLD analysis project Ga0207926, IMG submission 184454) | Arctic peat soil microbial communities from Barrow, Alaska - NGEE Surface sample 210-1 deep-072012 (SPAdes) | ecosystem: Environmental > Terrestrial > Soil > Wetlands > Peat ...
GCTAGTTGTTTCATCAGTCAGATGGCTATAACCAGCCGCTTGGCCACCGTTTTTTGGTGGAGTAGCGGAATGGCTAGTTGTTTCATCAGTAGTCTCATCTGAATGCTGCCCTGTGCAGCGGCCCATAACCTGCAGTATCCTTGGCGTTGACATCGGCTCCGCTGCGGATGAGGAGAATTGCAACTTCTTCCTTGCCATTGAAGGTAGATATCATCAGCGGTGTCCAGCCTTGCTCATTGCGTGTATTAATATCCACGCCGCTTTCGAGGAACAACAAAACGGTGTTGCGGTCGCCCTTTTCGGCCGACTGGACGAAACCCCTTGGGGAATAAGCATAGCTTTGCTGTTCGACGGCGATTTTTTTCGATGCTTCCACACCGTCCCAGGGATTAGCCCCAGCTGTGATTTTCTTTTTCTTGTCGAGTATATTGGCGTGTGCCATGCTCAACGCGAAGATTTCGGAGGCCACCCTGGGAGGGAAGCCCTGTCGGGTGCCACCGCGGTTATCGATCATCAGATCGGTAAAATAAGCATCGATCTCCTTTGCATTCCACAGTTCAGTGATACGGTTCATCGCGCGCGGATACTGGTCTTCCATATTCAGTGGATAGCACTCTTCATAACCATCCAGCAGGAATAACAGTTTTTCGTTCATCGGGAATGGTGTGGTCCTTTATTCCAGTAAAGGTTAGCCGGCTCGCGTTCGTCCGGCTGTACCCGATGGTATTCACTGATGCGGCTTCGTCCAAGCTTGCTAGTTATTGAGGGCTGAGCATCCTGTCGCAGATATGCAAGACCGCGGCACCGGAGTAGCATCGCAAGCCAGCCGTTCGGCTAATTCTAGGGGCATTGGAGGCAACGTGTAATGGGCGTGTTCGGGCATTTATTCGGTCATCGCAGCGAGAGGGACAGCCCTGCGGTGCTGCTCGCGATCGACCGGGCCGTATCTGCTGTCGAGCCGCTGCTCAAGCAAATCAACGGGTATCCAGACAGTTACCGCAAGCCCGTCGCTGTTGCGCTGGAATATGCGCACCGTCTTGCGGCCAGCGTGCCCGGCCCGGTGATGGTCGACCTGGAGTCTTACGCCAGCGATACCTACGTTCACGCGCTGTTCCTATCAGTCGATCTTATCCGGGATGCGTTGTGCACCAGTCACACCATTCAGGACTATCTGCACGAGTTCCCCGCCAGCGATGAGCTGTACGCTTTGATGGGGATGCGGCGCATCGAAAAAACCGTGGTGGGGATGGAGTTGTCCGGCCTAACGGTGCAGCGCGACGTGTTGCAACAGGCGGTCTATTTCACCAGCCATACCATCGAGCATGCCGCGCTCAGCGAACAGCGGGCCAGAGAGCGTGTCGAGATGAGTTTCTTCGATAGTCTGGTGGACAATGTGAGCAAGCGGGTGGAGCAGCGCAAGCGTGACAAAGAGTCACAGTTGCACGAGAAGGATCTGCTGACGGCACGCTTGCGCGCTGCGAATGAACAGACCCGGCCTGCGCTGGAAGAAGAATTGTCCAGGATGATAAGCAGCATGCAGTCCACCGGCAGTTTGCTGGAGTTGCGCAATTACGTCGCTGACTTCGAAGCCGTGCTGCTCCATCCCGAGGAATATCTGCGCCTGGATCAGACTGCTATCAATCTGGACAGCATGGGCATCCGGCGTGCGGCAGGCGATGCAGAGCGGGGCGAGGCAATCCTGTTCAATGACCTGATCGGTTACGACCGGCGCGATTGGACCGTGACGATGGTGCACTGCAGCAATCTGCAAAACGAATCATTCGCCGCAAGGTTGGATAAGGCGTATCGCAAGCTGGCCGTCTGATGTGCGCTGGCTATGCCACAACAAAACAGCTATTGAAGAACGCAATAGGCAAGCGGCTTATCGTCACGATACGGGGAAAATATTTGTAGCTTCCACTGGCCGGTGAGGTCTGCAGTCAGCGGCTTCATCTTGTTCGCGATGTCGACGCAGAGACTCCTGGCCGCCTCGTCATTGGTGTCGATCACGACGCCAACTGTGTTGTTTCGATTGCTGACGACGCATTGCCTGGTGAGGCCGGTGTCTATTATCGCCCCGCATAATTTATTGGTTTCGTCCGCCGCAGCCGGCGGAGTATCGGATTTGCCACATCCGGAAAGCGCAGCAGACAGGGCGAGTGCCGCGAGGAGTATAACCAGCGACTTGGCTGGTGTTAACCAGCGACTTGCAACTTGTTGCTTAGTCGATTGGCTATGCAAAGCCTTTTGACAGCCTATAACCAGCCAATTGGCCAACGTTTTCTGGTTGCTTATAACCAGCCACTTGGTTACCGTCTTTGGGTAACCTAGTGGAATGGCTAGTAGTTCCACCAGTAGTTTCATCAGCGCGGTATTTTTCAGATGAGTCATTCCGGATTTTGCTTTGATTCTTCTTAGCCCAGCAACCCCTTCACATGGTCGCGTTCGTCGAGTAATTCCTGATGGCTTTCTTTCATATGCTTGCGTCCCAGATCGCTGATCGGTAGTCCCTGCACGATGTGGTAATGGCCGTGTTTGCAGGTGACGGGAAAGCCGTAGATCACGCCTTCGGGGATGCCGTAGCTGCCGTCGGAGGGTACGCTCATGGTCACCCAGTCGTTGTGGTGGGAGCTGAGCATCCAGTCGTGGATGTGCGAGATGGCGGAATTGGCGGCACTCGCCGCACTCGATGACCCGCGCGCGTCAATGACGGCAGCGCCGCGTTTTTGCACGGTGGGGATGAATTCGCGTTCCACCCAGTCCTGGTCGGGCAGAATGTCACGGACCAGGCGCCCGCGTATTTCGGCGTGGTCGAGATCGGGATATTGGGTGCCTGAATGGTTGCCCCACACGACCATTTTCTTGATGTCGCGGATCGGCTGAAACAGTTTGAGTGAAACTTGGGCGATGGCGCGGTTGTGGTCGAGACGCATCATCGCGGTGAAATTGCGCGGGTCGAGATCGGGGGCGTTCTTCATCGCGATCAGTGCGTTGGTGTTGGCGGGGTTGCCTACCACCAGCACCTTGACGTGGCGAGCGGCATATTCATTGAGCAGCTTGCCCTGCGCGGAGAAGATCGCGCCGTTGGCCTCGATCAGGTCTTTGCGTTCCATGCCCTTGCTGCGCGGGCGCGCGCCGATCAGTATTGCGATCTCGGTATCCTTGAACGCGACCTTGGGATCATCGGTGAGGATGATTTGCTGCAGCAGCGGGAAAGCACAATCCTCCAGTTCCATTGCCACGCCACGCAACATGGGCTGCGCCTGCGGCAAGTCCAGCAATTGCAAGATGATGGGTTGCTCGTGTCCCAGCATGTCGCCGTTGGCGATGCGGAACAGCGTGGAGTAGCCGATTTGTCCTGCGGCGCCGGTGACGGTGATGCGGATCGGTGCTTTCATGATTTCCTCCTTGAGCTTGAAGATGCAAGTACGGGCATCTCAAATAATCCAGATTTCATCCCAATTACCACGTTGCAGAAAAAATTTCTTGCTTACATATAAAACATATGCCGAACGACGAATTTTTTCCACGTCTTGCATCTGGGCGAACTCTAAATTTTTTAGAGTCACCCGTATGATAATCACATTGGCAGTTTTTTGTTGGGTAAAGTGGTGTAGGATTATGCCCATCCGTTTTATGTCATGGCAGAGAACAGTAATGAATAAAAAACGTCCAAAATACCTCGCCCTTCATCAAATCAAATTACCGCTGCCCGGTATCGTATCCATTCTCCATCGCGTCAGCGGCCTGCTGTTGTTTTGTGCGCTGCCGTTGCTGCTGCTGATGCTGCAATACAGCCTGCGCTCCATCGAGACTTACACACAGCTGACCGAGGTGCTGAGTCATCCGTTCATCAAGCTCATGTTGATCGGTCTGCTGTGGGCATTTCTGCATCACTTTTGCGCGGGCATCCGATATCTGGTGATTGATCTGGATTATGGTGTCAGGCTGGCGCAGGCGCGCGCCAGCAGCAAGTGGGTCATATTCGTGAGCTTGGCGCTGACCGTTCTGATTGGAGTAAAGCTATGGTAAATCGCGTCGTCGTCGGCGCGCATTACGGACTGCGCGACTGGCTGATCCAGCGCATCACGGCGGTGCTGATGGCGTTGTACTGCGTGGCTTTGGCCGGTTATCTGCTGATGCAACCTTACCTGGATTATGATGTCTGGACTGCGCTGTTCTCCAGCCTGGCGGTGCGCACATTCAGCCTGTTGTTTCTGCTGAGCCTGTTCTATCACGCGTGGGTCGGCATACGCGACATCGTGATGGATTACGTCAAGCCGGCCAGTGTGCGGCTGGTCATCCATGTGCTGGTGATATTGGCGCTGTTGCTCTATTCGATCTGGTCGGTGCAGATACTGTGGGGATTTTGAATTCAGGATTTTGTAGGTCGGGTTCCACCCGACATGTCGGGCAGAGCCCGACCTACGGCCATAACCAGCCACTTGCCACCGTTGTTTGGTGGCTTAGTGGATTGGCTAGTAGTTCCATCAAATGGATAATCTGGCATTAAGGAAAATGAAATGGCTGTAGCGAAAAGAACATTCGATGTGGTGGTGGTTGGCGCGGGCGGTTCAGGGATGCGCGCGGCATTGCAATTGGCGCATGCCGGGCTGAAAGTGGCCGTGCTGTCCAAAGTGTTTCCAACCCGTTCGCACACCGTCGCGGCGCAGGGCGGTATCGCTGCCTCGCTGGGCAACGTCAAAGAAGACAACTGGCATTGGCACATGTATGACACCGTGAAAGGCTCGGATTATCTGGGCGATCAGGATGCCATCGAGTTCATGTGCCGCGCCGCTCCGGAAGTGGTGTACGAGCTGGAACATTTCGGCATGCCGTTTGACCGCACTGACAGCGGCAAGATCTATCAGCGTCCGTTCGGCGGTCATATGCAGGACTACGGCAAGACGCCGGTGGATCGCGCTTGCGCGGCGGCCGACCGTACCGGCCACGCATTGCTGCACACGCTGTATCAGCAGAACGTGAAAGCCAATACGCATTTTTTCACCGAGTGGATGGCACTGGACCTGATACGCGACGAGGACGGCGATGTGCTGGGTGTGACCGCGATGGAGATCGAAACCGGCGAGACGATGATCTTCCAGGCACGCGCAACGCTGTTCGCCACCGGCGGGGCAGGGCGCATCTTCCAGTCCAGCACCAACGCCTACATCAATACCGGCGACGGTCTGGGCATGGCGGCGCGCGCAGGGATACCGCTGGAGGACATGGAGTTCTTCCAATTCCATCCCACCGGCGTGTATGGCGCGGGGGTGCTGATCACAGAAGGAGTGCGCGGTGAGGGCGGCTATCTGGTCAACAAGGATGGTGAACGCTTCATGCCCAAATACGCGCCGAACGCGAAAGATCTGGCCAGCCGCGACGTGGTGGCGCGCGCGATGACGATAGAGATCAACGAGGGGCGCGGCTGCGGGCCGCACGGCGATCACGTCATGCTCAAATTGGATCATCTCGGCGATGACGTGATCCGCCGGCGCTTGCCAGGCATCCGTGAGATCGCGTTGAAGTTCGCGCACGTCGATCCGGCCAAGGCGCCGATCCCGGTCGTGCCGACTGCGCACTACATGATGGGCGGCATCCCAACCAATTTCCACGGCCAGGTCGTCGCACCCTACAAGACCGGTCCCGATGAAGTTGTGCATGGGATGTATGCGGTGGGTGAATGCGCCTGCGTGTCGGTGCATGGCGCGAACCGTCTGGGCTGCAACTCCCTGCTCGACCTGATCGTGTTCGGGCGTGAAGCAGGCAGGCAGATCATCGAGGACCTGAAGAACAACCCGCATCCCAAACCCTTGCCTGCCGATGCCGCAGAGCGTCCGCTGGCGCGCCTGGCGCGTCTGGAAAATCAGAAGAACGGCGAGCACGTGTCCGAGGTCGGCGACGCGATGCGCAAGACCATGCAGAAACATTGCGGCGTGTTCCGCTTCCCCGGCTTGCTTGCCGAAGGTGTGGAGCAGATCAAGCAGATCGCCGAGCGTGTCGCGCACACCGAGATCCAGGACAAGAGCAAAGTGTTCAATACCGCGCGCATCGAGGCTCTGGAGCTGGACAACCTGATCGAAGTCGCACAGGCAACCATGGTTGCAGCGACGGCGCGTCAGGAAAGCCGCGGTGCGCATGCGCGCGACGACTTCCAGCAGCGCGACGATGTGAACTGGCTCAAACACAGCCTGTATTTCCGCGAAGGGAATCGGCTGGATTACAAGCCGGTGCGGCTGAAACCGCTTACCGTTGAATCGTTCCCGCTCAAGGCGCGGGTTTACTGATAAAACAACTAGCCATCCCACTGGTGAAACTACCAGCCAATCCACTAAGCCACCAAAGAAAGGTGTCCAAGTGGCTGGTTATAAGCAACCAGAGATCAGTGGCCAAGTGATTGGTTATAGGAGTCATACATGAAGTTTCGTATCTACCGCTACAACCCGGACAAAGACACTGCGCCTTATATGCAGGACTACGAACTGGACATCAGGCCTGATGACAGCACGCAGGGGAAGATGTTGCTCGACGCGCTGCTGCTAATCAAGCAGCAGGACGATAGTTTGAGCTTACGCAAATCTTGTCGCGAGGGGGTGTGCGGTTCGGATGCGATGAACATCAACGGGCGTAACGGGCTGGCGTGCATCACGCCGCTGTCTTCACTCAAGGAACCGGTGGAATTGCGACCGCTGCCGGGGCTGCCGGTGATCCGCGACCTGATCGTGGATATGACGCAGTTCTTCAAGCAATATCATTCCGTCAAACCTTACCTGATCAACAACGATCCGCCGCCGGAAACCGAGCGCCTCCAATCTCCTGACCAACGTGCGCATCTTAATGGTTTGTATGAGTGCATCTTGTGCGGTTGCTGTACTACAGCCTGCCCGTCGTTCTGGTGGAACCCGGACAAATTCGTCGGCCCGGCGGGATTGTTGCAGGCGTATCGTTTCATCGCCGATACCCGCGATCAGGCAACCAGCGAGCGTCTCGATGATCTGGAAGATCCATACCGCTTGTTCCGTTGCCACACCATCATGAATTGCGTCGATGTATGTCCGAAGGAATTGAATCCGACCGAGGCTATCGGGAAAATCAAAGATATGATGGTGAAAAGAATCGTATGAGGATTCAGGATTCGGGATGCGGGATTCAGGATACGGGAACGAACGACAAGGAGCTGCCCCGGGTTTCGCATCCCGAATCCCGCATCCTTGATCCTGCATTGTTGCAACGGGTGCGCTGGCGCAGTCGGCGCGGGTTGTTGGAGCTGGATATCGTGCTGGGACGTTTTATCGAGGCGTATTACACCCGGCTCGATGAAAAAGAAAAACAGGCTTTTGAAGCTTTGCTGGATATGCCGGACAACCCACTCTGGGATATGATTGCGGGCAGGCAGGAAGCGATGCAGGGCGAACAGCAGGCTTTGCTGGAAAAGATCAGGGCGGTTTAATCAAAGCCGCATACCTTTGAGGAGTCCTTTATGGAAAAGAATCGTATCGCAACGTTGACCCTGGATGACGGGCGCAGCATCGAACTGCCCATCATGTCCGGCACGCTGGGGCCGGATGTGATCGATATTCGCAATCTCGGCAAGCTTGGCATATTCACTTACGATCCGGCGTTTTTCTCCACCGCCAGTTGTACATCGGCGATCACATTTATCGACGGCGATGCAGGGTTGCTTTACTACCGGGGCTATCCGATCGAGCAACTGGCCGAGCATTCCGATTTTCTGGAGGTTTGTTACTTGCTGTTGAACGGCGAGTTGCCCGATGGCGGACAGAAGGCTGAATTCAGCCGCAGGGTGACTTCTCATACGATGGTGCATGACCAGATGGCGCGTTTCTTTTCCGGCTTTCGCCGCGATGCGCATCCGATGGCGGTGATGGTCGGCGTGGTCGGCGCGCTGTCTGCCTTTTATCACGACTCGCTGGACATCAGCAATCCCGAACACCGGGATATTTCCGCGCTGCGCATGTTGGCGAAAGTGCCGACCATTGCGGCGATGGCGCATAAATACTACATCGGAGCCCCGTTCATGTACCCGAAGAACAAATTCGGCTACGCGGAAAATCTCATGTACATGATGTTTGCCACACCGGCTGAAGATTACATACCCAATCCGGTGCTGGTACGCGCGCTGGATCGCATCCTCATTCTGCACGCCGACCATGAGCAGAACGCGTCCACCTCGACGGTGCGACTGGCCGGTTCGAGCGGCGCGAATCCATTTGCCTGCATCGCTTCAGGTATCGCTGCGCTGTGGGGCCCGGCACACGGAGGTGCCAACGAAGCCGCGCTGAATATGTTGATAGAGATCGGGGATGTGTCGCGTGTGAAGGAATATGTACAGGGCGTGAAGGACAAGAAATACCGCCTGATGGGTTTTGGTCATCGCGTCTACAAGAACATGGACCCGCGCGCTGCCGTGATGCGCCAGACTTGTTACGAAGTGCTGAAAGAACTCAAGCTGGAAAACAACAAGTTGTTCGAGCTTGCGATGGAACTGGAGCGCGTTGCCTTGAGCGACCCGTATTTCATCGATCACAAGCTGTATCCGAATGTGGATTTCTATTCCGGCATTGTGCTGCGCGCGCTGGGCATCCCGACCAATATGTTTACGGTAATCTTTGCGGTGGCGCGCACGGTCGGCTGGATATCGCAATGGAACGAAATGATTGCCTCTGGCGATCACAAGATCAGCCGTCCGCGCCAGTTATATCGCGGTGCGGTGAAGCGTGATTATGTGCCGGTGATGAAACGTTGAACGAGCCTGTCAATTTCATGCAGTTGATGCAGGACAGCTCGCTGCTGTTCGGAACCAACGCGCCCTTTGTCGAGGAATTGTACGAACAATATCTCCTTGATCCGAATGCCGTGCCCAGAGAATGGCGCAATTATTTCGATGCGCTGCCGCCGCTGGCCAATGGCGCACATGAGGAATCGCACAGCCGCATCCAGCGCGCTTTTGCGGCCTTGCCAAAAGTTTCTGCCAGCAGTGCAATGGCGCCCGATGCCGAGCTGGAGCGCAAGCAGGTTTTCGTACTGCAGCTCATCAACGCGCATCGCTTCCTCGGCGTGCGTGTCGCCAATCTCGACCCGCTGAACCGTTATGCCAAACCGGTGATCGCCGAGCTTGATCCGGCGCATTACGGTTTGGGCGAGACTGACATGGACTCCACCTTCGAGACCGGCTCGCTGGTGGGTGGCGCGCGCATGACCCTGCGCGAGATCCTCCAGCTGTTGCGCCAGACTTACTGCGGCAGCATAGGCGCGGAATACATGTACATCAGCGATGTGGCGCAGAAACGCTGGATACAGAATCGCCTTGAAAGCGTGCGCGGATTGGCCGGTTATGACGCTGCTCAGCGTCGCCGCATTCTCGAACTCCTCACTGCCGCCGAGACGCTTGAGCGCTATCTGCACACCAAGTTCGTCGGACAGAAACGTTTCTCGCTGGAAGGCGGCGAGACTACGATCCCGTTGCTCGAACATTTGCTGCAACGTGCCGGTGCACAGGGTGTGCAGGAAACCGTGATCGGTATGGCGCATCGCGGGCGGCTCAACGTGCTGGTTAATATACTCGGCAAACTACCCTCCATGCTGTTCGCCGAATTCGAGGGTATCCATGCCGAGCATCTGACTTCCGGCGACGTCAAGTATCACCAGGGCTTTTCGGCCGACATAGCCACGCCTGGTGGAGAGCTGCACGTTGCACTGGCCTTCAATCCTTCGCATCTGGAGATCGTCAATCCGGTGGTGGAAGGTTCGGTGCGCGCGCGCCAGCACCGCCTCAAGGATTTCGACGGTTCCAAAGTGATCCCGATTCTGCTGCACGGCGATGCGGCATTTGCCGGACAGGGCGTGGTGATGGAAACGCTGGCCATGTCGCAAACGCGCGGCTACCGTACCGGCGGCACGGTGCACATCATCACCAACAATCAGATCGGCTTCACCGCATCGGACATGCGCGACGTACGTTCCAGCACTTATTGCAGCGACGTGGCGAAAATGATCGACGCGCCGATCTTTCATGTGAATGCGGACGATCCCGATGCGGTATTGCTGATCACCGAAATTGCGCTGGATTTCCGCATGCACTTCAACAAGGATGTGGTGATCGATCTGGTGTGCTTCCGCAAGCTGGGGCACAACGAGCAGGACGAGCCGCTGGTCACCCAACCGTTCATGTATCGCTTCATTCGCCAGCATCCCGGCACGCGCGCGCTTTATGCGCAGCGTTTGGAGGCGCAGGGCGTGATCCAGCCCGGCGAAGCGGACATGATGATTGCGACTTACCACAAGGCGATGGATGAGGGGCGGAACTCGATTCAACCCGCGCTGGAAAAAGGCAGTGGCAAAACCACTGTCGACTGGGCGCCGTTCCGGCACGCCGTGCTATGGGATGTAAAGGTCAACACCGCCGTGACTCTGGAACGCTTGAGGGAGTTGGCGATACCGCTGACCACCGTACCTGAAAATTTTGTTCTTCATTCGCGCGTGCAAAAAATCGTCGAGGATCGTACCGCGATGGCACGCGGCGATTTGCCGCTGGACTGGGGTATGGCGGAAAACCTCGCTTACGCCACGCTGCTCACCGAAGGCTATCCGGTTCGCCTTAGCGGGCAGGATAGTCAGCGCGGCACGTTTTTCCACCGCCACGCCACATGGCATGACCAGAACCGCAAGGAGTGGAACGAGGGGGCATACTCACCGCTGCAGCATCTTTCCCCCGAACAGGCGAATTTCGTGGTGATCGATTCGCTGCTGTCCGAAGAAGCGGTGCTGGGATTCGAATACGGCTATGCCACTGCCGAGCCGAATTCGCTGGTGCTGTGGGAAGCGCAGTTCGGCGATTTCGCCAACGGCGCGCAAGTGGTGATCGACCAGTTCATCGCCTCCGGCGAAGTGAAGTGGGGAAGGTTGTGCGGGCTGGTGATGCTGTTGCCGCACGGCTATGAGGGGCAGGGGGCGGAGCATTCCTCGGGACGCATCGAACGCTACTTGCAACTGTGCGCCGATTACAACATCCAGGTGTGCATTCCTTCCAACGCCGCGCAGATATTCCATTTATTGCGCCGGCAGATGTTGCGCCCGGTGCGCAAGCCGCTGATCGTGTTCACGCCCAAGAGCCTGTTGCGCAGCAAGGACGCGGCCTCGCCGCTCAGTGAATTGACGCAAGGGAAATTCTGGCCGGTGATCGCCGAAGTAGATACGCTGGATAACAAAAAAGTCCGCCGCATCATCGCGTGCAGCGGCAAGGTGTATTACGACCTGCTCGCCGCCCGTCATGCCAAGGGCATTGCGGATATGGCGATCATACGCATCGAACAGCTTTATCCTTTCCCGCATGATGACTTTGCCGCGCAGATCGCCGCGTATCCGAATGCCACTGAAGTGGTATGGTGCCAGGAAGAGCCGGGCAATCAGGGTGCGTGGCATCGCATCCAGCATTATCTGCTGCGTCACATGCGCGAGGGTATGCACCTCGACTACGCGCTGCGCCCCTCATCCGCCGCACCCGCCGCCGGCTATCTGGCGGTGCATCAGGAACAACAGAAGGCGGTGATCGAAGCCGCCTTCCGCGAAGATCTCGATAACAAACCTAAACCGGGGGCATCACACCATGAGCATCATTGAAGTCAAAGTGCCGCAATTGTCAGAATCCGTGTCTGAAGCCACTTTGCTGACCTGGCACAAGCGTGTCGGCGATGCGGTTTCGGAGGGCGAAAATCTGATCGACGTCGAGACCGATAAAGTTGTGCTGGAATTGCCTGCTTCCAAGAGCGGCGTGCTGACCAAAATCATCAAGGGCGATGGTGAGAAAGTGGGCAGCGAAGAGCTGATCGCGCAGATCGATACTGCTGCCACGGCTGCCAACCCGATTACTGCCGCTGCGCACGCGGCGGCCAGTTCCGCCGTGCCGCCTTCGGTGCGAAAACTGGCGCGCGAACATGAGGTCGATGCCGGTAACTTGCATGGCAGTGGACGCAGCGGACGCGTCACCAAAGAGGACGTGCTGAATGCGATGCAGCAGGTTTCCCAGGCGCAAGTGTCGGGTATCAACGCGCCGCAGGCAGTGCCTGCCATCGCGCCGTCCGGAAACCGTCCCGAACAGCGCGTGGCGATGACGCGCATCCGCCAGCGCATCGCCGAACGCCTGCTGCAATCACAACAGAACGCCGCGATCCTGACCACCTTCAACGAAGTCAACATGCAGCCGGTGATCGATCTGCGCAACCGATACAAGGACGCGTTCGAAAAGAAACACGGCGTCAAGCTCGGTTTCTCATCGTTCTTCGTCAAGGCGGCGGTGCTGGCATTGCAGAAATTCCCGATCGTCAACGCCTCGGTGGATGGCACCGACATCATCTACCACGGCTACTTCGATATCGGCATGGCGATCGGCAGCGAGCGCGGCCTGGTCGTGCCCATCATCCGCGACGCGGACAAACTTTCCTTTGCGGACATCGAAAAACAGATCGCCGATTTCGGCGCGCGCGCCAAGGCCGGCAAGCTGACGATGGAAGAACTTACCGGTGGAACCTTTTCTGTCTCCAACGGCGGCGTGTTCGGCTCGATGCTCTCCACCCCGATCATCAACCCGCCGCAAGCGGCTATCCTCGGCATCCATGCGACCAAGGACAGGGCAGTGGTGGAGAACGGACAGATCGTGATCCGTCCGATGAATTATCTCGCAGTGTCCTACGACCACCGCATCATCGACGGCCGCGAAGCGGTGCTGTTCCTGTCTACCATCAAGGAAGCGCTGGAATTTCCGGGTCGGGTGTTGCTGGATTTGTAGATTTTTAGAGCTAAAAAGCGTAGCGTCTTCAATATGCGAGCTGCTGATGTTCAGTGTGGGATCATTCAGTTCGTTGATGAAGGACATTCAGGCGAGGTATCAGCATGATGAGTGGCTTGTTTTTTCATTCAGAACCAGTAGCAACATATCATATGGCGCGGTGTATTGGTATTGCTGTGCCTATTTGCCATCCCGGTAATTGTTTAAGTATTGGTTAATGCTCATGCCTTCGCGAAAGCGAGAAGCAAGGATGATTCCGAACAGGAAAGCTAAAAGGAGCAGTGATGTAGGCCGGGCTTTGCCCGACGAGACCCTCTGGCGGGCGTAGCCCGCCCTACAATATCCGTGAACATCCGTGTTAATCCGTGGCTCAATGCCTTTTGAAATTCAAAACAACTTTTCAAGTTTGAACGATATGCAACCATTCCGCGCTTACCGTATTTTCGAACAAGACGGCAAATCCGCTGGGCGTTTCGTCGAACTGACGCTGGATGATCTCGATCCCGGCGAGGTCGTCATACAGGCGCATTACTCCAGCGTCAATTACAAGGACGCGCTCGCCGCCACCGGTACGGGCAAGGTGATACGCCGTTTTCCCTGTGTGGGAGGCATCGATGTCTCGGGTGTGGTGGCGAGTTCATCCGATGCGCGCTTCAAGGTTGGTGACGAAGTTCTGGTAACGGGCTATGACATGGGCGTGGCGCATGACGGCGGTTATGCCGAATATGTGCGTGTCCCGGCCGATTGGGTGCTGCCGTTGCCGCAGGGATTGTCTCTCTTCGATGCGATGGCATTGGGTACGGCTGGATTCACCGCAGCGCTGTCCATTCATCGCCTCGAACAAAACGAATTGCGTCCCGGGAATGGCGAGGTGATCGTGACCGGTGCGACCGGCGGGGTGGCGAGTCTGGCTATCCTGATGCTGGCACAATTGGGCTATCACGTGGTCGCGCTGACCGGGAAAGATTCCGAACACGAATATCTGAAATCGCTGGGCGCGAGCGAAATACTGTCGCGCAAGGATCTGGCGATGGGTACGCGCCCGATGGAAAAAGCGCAGTGGGCCGGTGCGCTGGATGCGGTGGGAGGGGAGACGCTGGCGTGGCTGACGCGCACGATGCAGCAGAACGGTGTGATCGCCAGCTTCGGCAACGCAGGCGGTATCGAATTGAATACCACGGTGCTGCCGTTTATCCTGCGCGGCGTGCGCCTGATCGGTATCGACTCGGCCGCCACAGCGATGCCAGTGCGCAGGAAAATATGGCAAAGGCTGGCGACAGACTTGGATCCAGCACTGTTGACTCGGGTGGCGCATACCGTGCCATTCGCCGAGTTGCCACAAGTTTTCCCATTGCTGCTGCAAAGCAAGCTGCTCGGGCGTTCGGTGGTCGAAATAAAAGCGGCAGGTTAGTGATATAATCCGTCCAAAGCTGGAAGCAAACAGCGCGAAAGTGGCGGAATTGGTAGACGCACTGGATTTAGGTTCCAGCGCCGCAAGGCGTGAGAGTTCGAGTCTCTCCTTTCGCACCAGCCACAATTCAACTTAATTTCAAGGAAATGCAGTATGCCCAGCGTAGAAACTGTAAGCGCGTTAGAACGTCGTCTGAACGCATCCATTCCCCAACAAGTCATACACAGCCAGGTTTCTGCTCGTCTGAAAAACATCGGAAGAAGCGTGAAGATCGCCGGTTTCCGCCCCGGTAAAGTTCCTGCGAAGATCGTCGAGCAATTCTACGGCGCGCAAGCCCGGCAAGAAGTCTTGGGTGATGCCCTGCAGCATTCGTTCACCGAGGCAGCACAAAACAATAATCTGAGGGTGGCGGGCTTCCCTAAATTTGAAATCAAGACCAAGGACTTGAATGCCGATCAGATCGAATACAGCGCGACTTTCGAAGTGTATCCGGAGGTGGTGGTGGGCGACTTGTCGGGCGAAGTGATAGAGCGCCTGGTTTATGAGTTGACCCAGGAGGATGTGGATAACACCATTGCAACATTGCGCAAGCAGCGCGCCACGTTCGAGAAAGTCAATCGCGCGGCTCAAGCTGACGATAGAGTGAACATCGATTTCACCGGCAAACTGAACGGTGAAGTATTTTCTGGCGGTGAGGCAAAGGACTTCCCGGTGGTGTTGGGCGCTGGTGGCATGTTGCCGGAATTCGAAGCGGCTGCTATCGGCATGAAAGCAGGCGAAACCAAGTCTTTTGATCTGACTTTTCCGGAAGATTACCGCAGCAAGGAAGTGGCGGGCAAGAAAGTTAACTTCTCGATCACTTTGAACAGTGTCGAAGCAGCAAAGCTGCCGGAACTGGATGCTGAATTTGCCAAGTCTGTCGGCATCTCTGATGGTGATGTAGGCAATTTGCGTGACGAGATCCGCAGTAATTTGATCAGCGAGGTATCGCGCCGCTTGAAGGCGCGAAACAAGGATGCGGCGATGGCTGCGTTATTGAGAGTCGCCAGGTTTGATGTGCCCAAGGTGCTGGTAGATGAAGAGGTGCAAATCCTGATTCAGCAAACCGCACGGGATATGGAGTCGCGGGGAATGAAGATGAAGGGGGTTTCTTTGCCCCCGGAATTATTCATGGAGCGTGGCGAGAAACGCGTCAAGCTTGGGCTGATTCTCGCGCATCTGGTGCAGAAGCACGATTTGACAGCCAAATCCGAGCAGGTCAAAAGCTTTATCAGGGAATATGCGCAAAGTTTCGATCATCCTGAAGAAGTGATTCGCTGGTATGCCACCGATCCAAATCGCATGCAGGAGGTTGAGCATATCGTGCTGGAAGAGAATGTGATGATCTGGACAATGGGCCAGGCCAAGACCGCCGACAAACAGGCAATATTCAACGAACTGATGGGAAGTACCTAATATGACGCATTATCAAAAACAGCAAAATACCGGCATGACGCACTATCAGGAGCCGCAAAACATCGGTTTGATCCCCATGGTCGTCGAGACCAGCGGGCGTGGCGAGAGGGCGTATGACATATATTCGCGCTTGCTCAAAGAGCGGGTGGTGTTTCTGGTTGGCGAAGTCAATGATCACAGTGCGAATCTGATCGTGGCGCAAATGCTTTTTCTGGAATCGGAAAATCCCGATAAGGATATTCACTTTTATATCAACTCCCCTGGTGGTTCGGTGACCGCCGGGATGGCGATCTACGACACCATGCAATTCATAAAGCCGGATATCAGTACCTTGTGCATCGGTCAAGCTGCCAGCATGGGTTCTTTCCTGCTGGCGGCGGGCGAGAAGGGCAAGCGTTTCTGCCTGCCCAATTCGCGCGTGATGATCCACCAGCCTATGGGCGGCTTTCGCGGTCAGGCTTCGGATATTGAAATACATGCGCGTGAAATCTTGTATCTGAAACAGAGGCTCAACCAGATGCTGGCTCAGCATACCGGGCAAACGGTAGAAACGATTGAGCGCGATACCGATCGCGACAACTTCCTGAGTGCGGAAGATTCAGTCAAATACGGGCTGGTGGATCAGGTGCTGAAAAAGCGTGCCTAGGAAATTATTTTCCGATAACTTGATGGAAGGTTGGTAACGATGTCTGACGATAAAAAACCAGGTGACAAATTGCTCTACTGCTCATTTTGCGGCAAGAGCCAGCATGAAGTGCGCAAACTGATTGCAGGTCCGTCGGTGTTCGTGTGTGATGAGTGCATCACGCTATGCAACGACATCATGCGCGAGGAGATACAAAGCGATCAGATTAAGTCGGATAAGTCAGACTTGCCGGTTCCCAAGGATATCTGCGCGACGTTGGATGAGTATGTGATCGGTCAGGAACAGGCCAAGAAGATTTTGTCGGTGGCGGTGTACAACCACTACAAGCGTCTCAGGAGCAACGACAAGGACGGTGTGGAGTTGTCCAAAAGCAATATTTTGCTGGTCGGGCCGACCGGCTCAGGCAAGACATTGCTGGCGCAAACACTGGCGCGCTTGCTGGATGTGCCATTTGTGATGGCCGATGCGACCACGCTGACCGAGGCCGGTTATGTCGGTGAGGACGTGGAAAACATCATTCAGAAATTATTGCAGACCTGCGACTATGACGTGGAAAAGGCGCAGCGCGGTATCGTGTACGTGGATGAAATCGACAAGATCTCCCGTAAGTCGGATAACCCGTCGATTACCCGCGATGTTTCAGGTGAGGGTGTGCAACAGGCGCTGCTCAAGCTGATAGAAGGCACCAAGGCTTCAATTCCGCCACAGGGCGGGCGCAAGCACCCGAACACTGAATTCCTGCAAGTAGATACCACCAATATCCTGTTCATCTGCGGCGGTGCTTTCGATGGGCTGGAAAAGGTCATTCGCAGCCGCTCCGAGAAGGCGGGCATCGGATTTGGTGCGACCATCGCGAGCAAGAGCCAGCGCAAGACCGGCGAGACCTTGCGCGAGGTGGAGCCTGAAGACTTGATCAAATTTGGCCTGATCCCCGAGTTTGTCGGGCGCTTGCCGGTGATCGCCACTCTGGAAGAGTTGGACGAAACAGCGCTGGTAAGAATCCTGACTGAGCCGAAGAACGCGCTGACCAAGCAATACCAAAAGTTATTTGCAATGGAAGACGTCGATCTGGAATTTCGAGAAGGTGTGCTCTTGGCTATTGCCCGCAAGGCTCTGGCGCGCAAGGCCGGTGCGCGCGGATTGCGCTCGATTCTCGAACACGCCTTGCTGGATGTGATGTTCGATCTGCCCTCCATGGATAATGTCAGCAAGGTGGTGTTGGATGAGCCCGGCACATCCGGGGAAATCAAACCCATCATCATTTATGCGGATACCCACAAGGCGGCTTGATCCGGCCTCCGCCCGTTCTTTTATCTTGTCCCGATGGGGCCGCTTGAATTATTTGGAACCATCCCCATCTAACTTCACACTTAATTGAGAGGTTATTGCCATGTTAGAACAAGATACCCCAAGCACTACTACAAGCAACTTGCACCCGCTCCTGCCTTTGCGCGATGTCGTGGTGTTCCCGCATATGGTGATTCCGTTGTTCGTCGGACGCTCAAAGTCTATCAAGGCACTTGAGACGGCGATGGAGGCCGGCAAGAGTATCGCACTGGTGGCGCAAAGGTCCGCAACCAAAGATGATCCGGGGACGGATGATCTTTATGCGATCGGCAGCATGGCCAATATTCTGCAGATGTTGAAATTGCCGGACGGCACTGTGAAAGTGCTGGTCGAAGGCACACAACGCGCCAATGTGTTGCGAGTGTATGACGCCAAATCGCATTTCGATGCCGAGGTGCAGATCGTTCCCGCCGAGGATGGCACTGACAGCGAGTCCGAAGCGATGCGCCGTGTACTGATCGCGCAGTTCGATCAGTATGTGAAGCTCAACAAAAAAATTCCGCCGGAAATTCTGACATCGCTCGCCGGCATTGATGATGCCGGCCGCCTGGCCGATACCATTGCCGCCCATCTGCCACTCAAGCTGGAGCAAAAGCAGGAAGTACTGGAAATCTTTGGAGTGCGCAAACGTTTGGAGCACTTGCTGGGATTGCTGGAAGGCGAAATCGATATTCTTCAGGTTGAAAAGCGTATCCGTGGACGCGTGAGACGTCAGATGGAAAAGAGCCAGCGCGAGTATTATCTGAACGAGCAGGTCAAGGCGATCCAGAAGGAGTTGGGAGACGGTGAAGAGGGAACCGATTTCGACGAACTGGAAAAGAAGATCAAAGCCGCGCACATGCCGAAAGAGGCACGCAACAAGGCCGAAGCCGAGTTGAAAAAGCTGCGCTTGATGTCGCCGATGTCAGCCGAGGCCACCGTGGTACGCAACTACATCGATGTACTGATGGGGCTGCCGTGGAAGAAAAAGACCAAGATCAGTGCCGATCTGAAAAAGGCCGAAGTGGTGCTGGAGGAAGACCACTACGGATTGGATAAGGTCAAGGAACGCATTCTTGAATACCTGGCTGTGCAACAACGCATGGACAAGATGAAGGCTCCCATCCTATGTCTGGTCGGTCCGCCTGGCGTGGGTAAAACCTCGCTGGGACAGTCGATCGCGCGCGCCACCAATCGTAAATTCGTGCGCATGTCATTGGGCGGGGTGCGCGATGAATCCGAGATTCGCGGCCATCGCCGTACCTATATCGGTTCCATGCCGGGCAAGATTTTGCAGAACATGAGCAAAGTCGGAGTGAAGAATCCATTGTTCCTGCTCGACGAAGTGGACAAGATGGGTATGGATATGCGCGGCGATCCGTCTTCAGCGCTGCTGGAAGTGCTTGATCCTGAGCAGAACAGCACGTTTGTCGATCATTATGTCGAGGTCGAGTATGACTTGTCCGATGTGATGTTCGTGGCGACGGCGAATACGCTGAATATCCCGGATGCATTGCTGGATCGCATGGAGATCATTCATGTTTCCAGCTACATGGAAGAGGAGAAGATCAACATTGCCACGCGCTATCTGGTACCCAAGGTGCTCAAGAATAACGGGCTGAAGCAGGAAGAGATCAGCATCTCCGAAAGCGCGTTGCGCGACATCGTGCGCTACTACGTGCGCGAAGCCGGCGTGCGCGGCTTGGAGCGTGAAATCTCCAAGATATGCCGCAAAGTGGTGAAATCACTTTCATTGAAGGACCGCGATACTAAAGTGACCGTCAATTCGCGCAATCTTGACAAGTATCTTGGTGTGCGTCGCTATTCGTACGGTGTTGCCGAAAAGAATAATCAAGTCGGGCAAGTGACCGGCTTGGCGTGGACGGAAGTCGGTGGCGAATTGCTCACCATTGAAGCTGCAGTGTTGCCGGGCAAAGGCAAGACCACCACCACCGGCAAGCTGGGCGATGTGATGCAAGAGTCTATCCAGGCTGCACTGAGTGTGGTGCGCAGTCGCGCCAAGCGATTGGGTATAGATGAAGAGTTTTACCACAAGACTGATTTGCATATCCACTTGCCGGAAGGCGCGATTCCAAAGGACGGTCCGAGTGCAGGGGTAGGGATGTGTACGGCGATGGTCTCGGCACTGACGGGTATCCCGGTGCGTGCCGATGTAGCGATGACCGGTGAAATCACCTTGCGTGGAGAAGTGTTGCCGATAGGTGGCTTGAAGGAAAAGCTGCTGGCTGCGCAGCGTGGTGGTATCAAAGTTGTGCTGATACCCGAAGAAAACATTAAAGATCTGGCAGAAATCCCCGATAACATCAAAAATAAATTGGATATTCATCCGGTTAAATGGATAGACCAAGTACTGGAAATGGCACTGGAACGCAAGCCGGAGCCGCTTGCAGAAGTGGCTGAAAAGCATGCTGTCGTTGCTTTGGCGGGTGATACGGGACAAGCTAATTCAGCGCTGGTGACCAAGCATTGAGTGCATAATTCCTAACGGTTCTAGTATGTCAACGCAAGTCAATGCATACTGAAAAATTATTTAGTAATCGCTTGACCAAAGCTGGGAAGCCTTGATATAAAGCCGTTACAGGGATTTTCCTGTTTTTTTAACCATTCGCAAAGGGGACTTACGTGAATAAATCTGATCTGGTTGATGCAATTGCAAAATCCGCTGATATTTCCAAGGCTGCTGCTGCTCGTGCACTGGACGCGACTGTAGAATCCATCAAGAAAGCACTGAAGAAAGGCGATACAGTGAGCCTGGTTGGTTTCGGTACTTTCAAAGTCGGCAAGCGTGCCGCGCGTAATGGTCGCAATCCACGCACTGGCGAGACGATCAAGATCAAGGCAGCCAAAGTGCCAAAATTTAGTGCTGGCAAGGGCCTGAAGGATGCTGTAAACTAGCAGACTTTGTTGGGTGCTTAGCTCAGCTGGTAGAGCGTCGCCCTTACAAGGCGAATGTCGGCGGTTCGATCCCGTCAGCACCCACCACAAATAGTTTTTTGGAGTGGTAGTTCAGTTGGTTAGAATACCGGCCTGTCACGCCGGGGGTCGCGGGTTCGAGTCCCGTCCACTCCGCCAAATTGAGGCGAACGTAAGTTCGCCTTTTTTACATCTGTTTCCTTGTAAAGTGCGACCCGTTAACTTTCCAAAGTACTAAATTGGACTGAGCGAACAGATGATTAAGTAAACACGTTTAATGTGGCTTTTTGCAAATATTTTAGGGCGCTGTTTGAACAACGCCGTATCGCGACGAAATAAAATAGAAGTGCTTTAAATCAACAGTTGGGTGGAATTGCTATGTTTGATTTGGTTCATGAGAATAAAAGACTGGTGCAAATCGTCTTGGCACTTATTATTTTGCCATTTGCATTATGGGGCGTGAGCTCATATGAAAAATCCGGGGGCTCGGCAGAAGTGGTGGCTACGGTGAATGGCGCAAAAATCACTCAACAAGAGTTTGAAAATGCGCTGCATCAGCAGCAAGACCGGATGCGCAAGCAACTGGGGGCTAATTTCGATATGGCGATGTTGGACAATCCGGAAATGAAACGCGCGATTATCGAAAATCTGGTTGCGCAGCAATTGCTGGTGGATCGCGCCAAGGCTGATGGATTGGTTGTGCCGGATGGTCAGGTGGCGCAGTTGATAAGTGGTATCGAAGCTTTTCAGGATGGCGGGAAGTTCGATAAGAAACGTTATGCTACTGTCCTGGCAACTCAGAATATGTCGCCGCTAATGTTCGAGGCGCGCTTGCGCGACGAGTTGTTAGTACAGCAGATGCAGGATGCCTATGCACAAAATGGTTTTGCCACAAACAAAGTTGCGGACAATGTCATTCATCTGAACGAACAGCAAAGGGTGGTGAGCGTTTCTCCGTTACTGTTTCAGACATATATGACGCAGGCAAAAGTGGATGATGCCGCGATGAAAAAATATTACGAGCAAAATTCAAAAGAATTTCAAGTTCAGGAACAGGCAAAAGTCGAGTATGTAAAATTGTCAGTGGATGATTTGCTTGCTAAGGTTGTGGTGAACAAGGACGATGTTCGCAAATATTACGACGAGCATCAGGGAGATTTTGGCACGCCAGAAGAACGTCGAGCTGCACATATCCTGATTGCTGTAAATGCCGCTGCGTCACAAGCCGAACAAGACGCAGCCAAGGCTAAGGCCGAACAATTGCTGCAGCAAGTTAAGCAAAATCCGGCCAGTTTTGCCGAATTGGCCAAGAAGAATTCGCAAGATCCCGGTTCTGCCGCTAAAGGCGGCGACCTGGGCTTTTTTGTCCATGGCATGATGGTCAAGCCATTCGAGGACGCGACCTTTGCTTTGAAGGTGGGTGAAGTCAGCGGGTTGGTGAAGTCGGATTTCGGTTATCACATCATCAAGCTGATTGCGGTCAAGCCATCCAGAGTTTTACCGTTCGATGAGGCGCGTGAAGGTATCGTAAATAAACTGAGGCAGCAAAAAGCCGCGGAGATGTTTGCCGATTTGGCGGAGAGATTCAGTAATACTGTTTATGAACAAAGCGACACATTGAAACCGGCTGCCGATCTTGCGGGTGCGAAGATAGAGAAGAGCGGGTGGCTGGTAAAGGGAATGGTTTCCGGCGAGCCTTGGTCGGCAAAAATGTTGCAGGCTATTTTCAACGACGAAGTTGTGAAGAATAAGCGCAACACGGCTGCGATAGAGGTCGCCACGAATACGCTGGTTGCTGCGCGTATTTTGGAATATAAACCAGCCAGTGCGCGCGCGTTTAGCGAAGTGCAGGAAATGATCCGTCAAAAACTTTTACAGCAGCAGGCTTTGGAGCTGGCTGCTAAACAAGGAAAGACGATGCTGGAGCAATTGCAGGGCGGAAGCAAGACGGCATTAAGTTGGGGTGTCGCCCAGAGCGTAACACGTGATAAGCATGGTTCCCTGGATGCGGGATTGGTGCGGCAAATATTTCAAGCGAATCCGGCCAAATTGCCGCAATTCGTCGGAGCCGAAGTGGGGCAGGGCTATTTGCTGGTGCGTATTGATGCGATCAAAGAGGGCGAGGCAATCAGCGACGAGAAACGCTCGAGTTATATACAGAAATTGCGCCAACTGACAGGTGAGGAAATGTCACGTGCTTATCTTTCGGACGCTAAACAGCACGCGTCAATCAAGGTGAATTTGCCCGAAAAAGTGACAGTACAGCCTTGATTTTGCACAACCCAACAAAAAGCCATCCCAGGGTGGCTTTTTTATTGGGTGGTGGTCCCGTTAAGCCCCGGCTGTGCCCAGTGAGGTGGGGTTGAATCTGACGATCAGCTGCAATCGGCGACTCCTTTTGCTTCGGGCATTTTGACCGGCCCCGCAAATGCCTTTCACGTATTCCAGAGCGACCCAGTCGCATCGCCAGATCACGCACGCTGGCTTCCAGACCGGATTTGTTCAAGGGTCTCCCATCGCGCTGTATGCGGCATGCTGTGCAACCCACGCCTACATCGTTCAAAGTTAGTAGCGATGCCTTGAGGCCTTCCATCATCGGTGATGCTGATTTGGCCATGGCCGGAAAGCTTTAGGCACTGATGTCGAGTGCGATGCGGAAAGCTTTTCGGGGAGTAAATCAATGGCATGAACAATACCATCAAAGCCACCCAACGCTTGTCTACATCGACAGAGTAGTTGGTTGATCTCATGATCACTGCTGTCATCGCATCGGTAGATCGGTAGCCTGTCAAATTCCTTGGCTAAATCCAGCAGTGTTTACTTAATCCCATGTTGTTCTTCTGCAAATGGTTTTGTCATAAACTGCGGCGGTTATAACTCCGGCATGGGTATGTTGGATTTATAAAAAATACTCGCAGAATTCTAATGCAATCAGGCAGTCTGCCACTTTGTTTGCGTTCACTGAATAATGCCACTTATGAACAGAGGGTCTTGGCAGCCCGGTTCCGGCATTTTGCGTTGTCACCATCTGACGCAATCGTATATAATCTTTTGATTATTAAATTCTAGGTTTCCCTTAATGCTGGAAGTCAGCAATCTTGCTTGTAGTCGCGGCGATCATCGTTTGTTTTGCGGATTGAATTTCTCGCTGAACCTTGGGCAGATCATGCAAGTACAAGGCGCGAATGGCAGCGGAAAAACCAGCTTGTTGCGTACCTTGTGCGGCTTCATGATGCCGGATGAGGGCGATATCGTCTGGCGCGGTGAAAGTATTCGTGATCTGGATGAGGATTACTACGCCGAGATGCTGTATCTCGGACATTTGAATGCCATTAAGGATGAGTTGAGTGCGCTGGAGAACTTGCGCATTTCGGCGGGTCTCTCGGGGGTTGTCCTCGAGGAGCAGGAAGCGATTTCCGCTTTGCGGCGCATGGGCTTGCGCGGCCGCGAGATGCTGCCAACCAAAGTACTTTCCCAAGGCCAGCGTCGGCGCGTGGCGCTGGCGCGCTTGTTGGTCAGCGATGCAAAATTGTGGATACTCGACGAACCTTTGACTGCGCTTGATGTCGGAGCAGTGGCATTGGTTCAGGAGTTGATTTCAGAACATTTGGCACAGCAGGGAATGGTGATTTTTACCACGCATCAACCTCTGCAAGTGGCGGGGATAGAAATGCGCAGTTTGACCCTTTCATGAAGGTATTTGGCTCATGAAAAAATCCTCGATGCTTGACTTGCTGGTGCTGGTTATACGGCGTGATCTGGTGTTGGCGATGCGTCGCCGCGCTGACGTGCTCACCACGCTGGTTTTTTTCGTGATGGTGGTCAGCTTGTTTCCGTTGGGCGTCGGCCCGGAACTGTCCATGTTACGCAAAATGGCTCCAGGCGTGTTGTGGGTGGCGGCGTTGCTGGCTTCGATGTTGTCGCTGGGGAGATTGTTCTCAGCCGACTATCTGGATGGTACGCTGGAACAGATGATGTTGGCACCGCAGTCGTTGTCCATGCTGGTGCTGGGCAAGATGGCGGCGCACTGGATGGTGTCCGGTTTACCGCTGGTGCTGATGGCGCCGGTACTGGGCTTGCAGTTCGACATGTCAGTGCAGGCACTCGGCGTGTTGATCGTTGGCCTGTTGTTGGGAACGCCGATACTCAGCATGATTGGTGCGATCGGAGCGGCGTTGACGCTGGGACTGCGCGGTGGCGGTGTATTACTGTCGTTGCTGGTGTTGCCGCTGTGCATACCGGTACTGATTTTTGGCACGGGCGCGGTCGAAGCAATATCGAGTGGATTAAGCGTGGTGTCCCATCTGTCTTTGTTGGGCGCTTTGTTGGTGCTGTCCTTTGTGTTCACGCCGTGGGTGACAGCACAGGCGTTGCGTATTTCGATGGAGTGATGATTTGGCAATTAACTGGTTCAAATATTCCGCCCCCACCACCTTTTACGGCCTGGCCGGAAAGATGATTCCGTGGTTCGCATTTTCCGCCGCGATTCTGTTTGCTGTTGGCTTGTATATCGGGTTTTTCATCGCGCCGATGGATGCCCAGCAAGGTGAGTTTTACCGCATCATTTTCATCCATGTGCCGGCCTCCATGATGTCCATGTTCCTGTATATGGTCATGGCAGGCTATGCGGCGCTGGGATTGATTTTCAATACCCGATTGTCGGCCATGATGGCCAGTGCGATCGCGCCGACCGGCGCACTGTTCACCGTGGTTTCATTGTGGACCGGTGCGCTGTGGGGCAAGCCGATGTGGGGCACATGGTGGATGTGGGATGCGCGCATGACTTCCGAACTCATCCTGCTGTTCCTGTATTTGGGGTTCATCGCGTTGCACGCCTCGATCGACGAACCGCGCCGTGCCGACCGTGCTGCGGCATTGTTAGCCATCGTCGGTTCGGTGAACGTACCGATCATTTATTTTTCGGTAAAGTGGTGGAATACGTTACATCAGGGCGCGACTATCAAATTCAGCGGCACCAGCATGCACATCGCGATGCAGCAGGCCATGTTCACCATGCTGGCAGCCTGTTGGCTGTATGCGATCGCGGTCGCTTTGGCGCGGGTGCGCAGCATCATTCTCGAGCGCGAACGAAATACCGTTTGGATTGCTGAATTGCCGGAGGTGAAACAATGATCAGTTTGGATGTCTGGATGAGAGAGAATCCGCTTACCTATGTTTGGTTTGGTTCATATGCCGTTGCATTGCTTATTTTTGCGATTGAGATTGCGATGGTTGTGCATAGAAGGAAAATTACTTTGCAGCAGGTTCGCATGATGCATGATGCAGGAGAAGAGGAATAAATGAAACCGCGCCAGAAAAGATTTGTGTTCATCGCAGTCGCCTTAGTCGGAGTGGCCTTGGCAGTCGGCTTGGTATTGTATGCATTGAGGGGTAACGTCAACCTATATTTCACGCCGACCCAAGTGTTCAATAACGAGGTTCCAAAGGGTCGCAGCTTCCGTATCGGCGGTTTGGTCGAAGAGGGTAGTGTTAAGCGCGAAAAGGACGGCTTGACGGTAAATTTCGTGATTACCGACACGCACAAAAGTATTCCGGTCGTATATAAAGGCATTCTTCCGGATTTGTTCAAGGAAGGCAAAGGCGTGGTCGCGCAGGGCAAGGTGGAAAATGGTGTGATGCGCGCTGAAGAGGTGCTCGCCAAGCATGATGAAAATTACATGCCACCTGAAGCGGCCGATGCATTGAAAAAAGCTAAAGCAGCGAATACTGCTGATGCAGCCGCCATACCATCCAACGCGCCTGTAGTTGTTCCTGTTGCTAAATAATTACCTGAGGGGTTTGATATGATTCCAGAACTTGGTCATTTTTCTTTAATCATCGCACTTTTCTTGGCGATATCCCTGGGCGTGTTGCCAATACTCGGTGCTGCCCGAAACAACTCGGTATTGATGAACCTTGCGCGCCCGTTGGCGTTTGGACAATTCGTATTTATCGCGTTGGCATTTGCAATCCTGGCCAATGCCTTTCTCCACAATGATTTTTCTGTGCTGTATGTCGCGGAACACTCCAACTCGCAATTACCCATGCATTACCGCTTTGCCGCAATATGGGGCGGGCACGAAGGTTCGTTGCTGTTATGGGCAACCATATTGTCAGTCTGGACTGCTGCAGTCGCCACGTTCAGCAAACACCTGCCGGAAGAAATGGTTGCGCGCGTTCTGGGTGTGATGGGTCTGATCTCTGTAGGCTTCCTGTTATTTATGCTGATGACCTCGAATCCGTTCGATCGTTTGTTGCCCGCTGCGGCCGAAGGACAAGAGCTGACACCCTTGTTACAAGACCCGGGTTTGGTAATCCATCCGCCGATGCTTTACATGGGCTATGTGGGATTCTCGGTGGCGTTTGCGTTTGCCATTGCCGCACTGCTGGGCGGGAAACTGGATGCCACCTGGGCGCGCTGGTCGCGTCCCTGGACTACCGTGGCTTGGACGTTCCTGACCACGGGAGTCATGCTGGGCAGCTGGTGGGCTTACTATGAACTCGGCTGGGGCGGCTGGTGGTTCTGGGATCCGGTGGAGAACGCCTCCTTCATGCCCTGGCTGGTGGGCACGGCGCTGATCCATTCGCTGGCCGTCACGGAAAAGCGCGGCGCATTCAAGAGCTGGACGGTGTTGCTGGCGATCGCTGCATTTTCCCTCAGTCTGCTCGGAACATTCCTGGTGCGTTCCGGCGTGCTGTCTTCGGTGCACTCGTTTGCGACCGATCCCAAGCGCGGTGTGTTCATTCTGGCTTTCCTGGCGACCGTGATCGGTTCGTCGTTGCTGTTGTTTGCCTGGCGCGCGCCCAAGATCGGGCTGGGCGGCAAGTTCGATATGGTCTCGCGTGAATCGATGCTGTTGTCGAATAATGTGCTGCTGTCGGTTGCCGCCGCCGCAGTGTTCATTGGCACTTTGTATCCGCTGTTCATGGATGCATTGGGTATGGGCAAACTCTCGGTAGGGCCGCCCTATTTCGATGCGGTGTTCGTTCCATTGATGGCGCTGGCAGTATTGATGATGGGGTTGGGGGCATTGGCGCGCTGGAAACAATCCAGCGTACCTGAATTGGTCAAGCGCTTGCGTTGGGGATTTGTTTCAGCACTTGCCCTGGCTGTGTTGTTGCCCTTTATTTTTCACCATTGGACACCGATGATCTCGCTCGGGTTGTTGCTGTCGTTCTGGATCATTGCCTCGCTGGTGGTGAGCTTGCAGCAACGCTGGAGCGGGCAGGGATCCTTCATACAACGCGTGCGCAATCAAAGTTTGAGCTATTACGGTATGCAATTGGCGCATCTCGGCGTGGCAGTGTTCATCATCGGGGTGACCGTGGTGAAGGGCTATGAAACCGAGCGTGACGTGCGCATGAACGTGGGCGACACAGTCGATTCGGGAGGCTACATGTTCCGTTTTGACGGCGTGCGCAGCACCGAAGGTCCGAATTATATGGCGACGGAAGCACACTTCACGGTTACCAAGGATGGCAAGCTGATTAACGAGTTGTTGCCGCAGAAACGCGTTTACAACGCGTCAGGGATGCCGATGACAAAAGCTGCGATCGACAAGAACCTGTTCCGCGATTTGTACGTCTCGATGGGCGAACCGATTGCCGGATCGGATGGAGCTTGGGCGGTGCGCGTATATTACAAGCCGTTCGTGGTCTGGATCTGGGGGGGCTGTCTGTTGATGGCCTTGGGTGGTGCGCTGGCCGTAAGTGATCGCCGCTATCGTGTCCACAGCAGAAAAGCGAACCTGATAAGTGAAGGCAGTTTGCCGGCGGGCGGTGTTATGGCGGCTGGGGGCAAAGCATCATGATGCGTTTCTGGCCGTTTGTGGTTTTCGTGGTATTGGCGGTTTTTCTGTATATCGGACTGGGACTGAATCCGCGTGAAGTACCCTCGCCGCTGATAAACAAGCCTGCACCGGCTTTCACTCTGCCCCAGTTGCACGATCCTGCCAAGCGATTCTCGTCGCAGGACATGAAGGGGCAAGTCTGGATGCTCAACGTCTGGGCATCCTGGTGTGTTTCATGCAGGGAAGAGCACCCGGTTCTGATGGCGCTGGCACGCAAGAACATCGTTCCCATCTATGGCCTGGATTACAAGGACAAGAACGCAGATGGCGAAGCGTGGTTGCGCAACGGTGGCGACCCTTACACCCTGGTCTCCACGGATGCCGACGGCCGTGTCGGGATCGATTACGGCGTGTATGGCGTTCCTGAAACCTATGTCATCGACAAACAGGGTGTGATCCGCTACAAACAGATCGGCGCGATCACCCACGAAAACCTGCAGAATAAAATTCTTCCCCTGATTGCGGAGTTGCAAGCGAAATGAAATATTTATTGATATTGCTGATTTGTTTGTTGCCGGCATTTTCTTATGCCGGCGAAGCGAAAGATCTGGCCGAAGATCCGGTGTTGGAAAAACGCATGATCGGTCTGGCAGAAAATCTGCGTTGCCTGGTTTGCCAGAATGAGTCGCTGGCCAGTTCGCACGCAGATCTTGCCAAGGATCTGCGCCAGGAAGTGCGCGAAAAAATGAAGCAGGGCATGAGCGATCAGGAAATTATTGATTTTCTGGTTTCAAAATATGGCGATTTCGTGCTGTTCGACCCGCCGATGAAAAGTTACACGATACTGCTCTGGTATGGCCCGTTTGCCTTGCTGCTGATCGGACTGGCCAGTTTGGTATATCAACTGCGCAAACGTAAAAATGCACCCCCTGAAAATCAGCTGTCCGCCGAAGAAGCGCATCGTGCCGAAGCATTGTTAAATCCACCGAAAGACTCGCAAACATGATTTTATTCTGGACGCTCTGCGCAGCAATGCTGCTTGTTGCGGTACTTTTTATTGCTTTGCCGTTGTGGCGTAAGGCTCAATCCAATAACGAGGTGTTGAGTGATGCTGCAAATCTGGGAATTTTGCGCGACCAGGCGACTGAACTCGAAGTCGATTTGCACAACGGCTTATTGACTCAAGACGCTTACGAACAAGGCAAGAGCGAATTGCAATCACGCCTGATGGAAGAAGTCAAAATCACCGAACAGCCCGCAAGGCCGCCGCGCAATCCGGCTAAAGTGCTGGCGATCGTATTGGCAGTATTGCTTCCGTTATTCAGTGTGCTGCTCTATCTGACGTTGGGTAATACCGATGCCCTGACGCCACAGGAAATGATTGTGGCTGACGCCAATGGCATCATCCATTCGGAAGAAGGGCTGCAAATGCTGGAAAAGAAAGTGAAGCGGCTTCCCAAGAACCCGAATGACTGGTGGACACTGGCCCAGTCTTATACTGAATTGAAGCGTTACGATGATGCGGTAAGGGCATATGAGCACCTCGTCGTTCTGGTGCCGGATGAGGCCCAACTCTGGGCAAATTATGCCGATGTCTATGCGATGGCACATGGCCAAACCCTGCAAAATGATGAAGTTACCAAACTGCTGGGAAAAGCGTTGGAAATCGATGCCAACAATCCTACTGCGCTCGCATTGTCCGGCTCGGCAGCCATGGAGCGTGGCGACTATGTTGCGGCAATCACTTCCTGGCAGCAACTGGTTGACCAAGCACAACCGAGTTCACAGGATGCACAGATGTACCTTGGCGGCATCAAGCGGGCGCGCGAACTTCTTGCCGCGCAGCCCGGCGGCAAGGAAAAGCTAGCAAAACTGTCGACAGGCAAAGTCCCTGAAAAAGCAGCGACAAACTCGGCTGCGGCCATTACCGGTAAAGTCTCTCTGAGTCCGGCTTTGGTTGGCAAAGTTGCACCGACCGATATTGTGTTCATCCTTGCGCGTGCCGCACAAGGCCCGAAGATGCCGCTGGCCGTGTTGCGCAAACAGGTGAAAGACTTGCCGTTTAAATTCTCGCTCGACGACAGCATGGCGATGCAGCCGCAATTGAAACTGTCCGGTTTCGAACAAGTCGTGGTGGTGGCACGAGTGTCAAAGTCGGGTACGCCGATGGCGCAACCGGGCGACCTGCAAGGCTTGACGGGAACCGTCAAACCGGGCGTCAAAGGATTGAATATCGTAATTGATTCAGTCGTACCGTAACTGCCTGACTGCTCCATGTTTGCGGCATCCGATTGAACGATCGGATGCCGTTTTCGTTTTATGACCGGAATCGACCCCGTTTTCATGGTTTTGATCTGAAGGGAATAATTTAATCGGGGAAGCACGCCGAGCTTTGAAAAAGATGGAACAGATGATTCTCGTTTTTTTTCGTTTGAGTTACACTTTGTTCTTATGAAGTCGGCAGGCAGGCAAAAGTGCGATGAACCCGGGGCTTGTCAGGTTGGACGCCGCGTAGCATGGTAAACCGTTAAAAGAGATCGGCAGGTAACGAACTGGCAGTTACAATATTTCGAAACGAAGCGGGGGCAGAAAGTGAAGGCAGGGGGAGTGGTTTCGTCGTTACTTTTTTATGGTCACGTTCACAATAAAAAAAAGGTTAGCAAGTTATGCTAACCCTTATTTTGTCTGGCTCCCCGACCTGGACTCGAACCAGGGACCTGCGGATTAACAGTCCGTCGCTCTACCAACTGAGCTATCAGGGAATGAAGAGGTGCGCATGATAGTGATTTTGCCTTGCCCGGTCAACCTCAAATTGGTTTTTATCGAGTTGCCGGATTGGCCATTGCCGGCCTTGCTGATGCTGGTGATTGTGTGTATATGTTTCCATTGATGTCAATGTCAACAAGCGTGCTAACAGTTAGAATGGAATATGGACAATAAGACCATTTTTATCAAGACCAGCAAGGGCGAGGATGAGATGCATGGCAGGACTGCGCATCTTCCCGATGATCTCAAGCGTGCCCTGCTGATGGTGGATGGCAACGCAACCTTCGGCGAGATCAGCAAGCGCGCCGCACCCAGTTTGCGCTCCAGCCTTGGCGAGATGATGCAAGAGTTGGAAAAGGACGGTTTTATCCAGGAGAAAGCCCAGGACAAAGCACAAGACACAGCCAGGAAATACAACATCCCCAAGATGTCGGTCCCGCTCAAGACGGCCACCCCGCAGAAAAGACAACCGGGGTCTGGAAATAATGGCGAATTGAATTTTATGTCAGGGCTTGGTGCGCGCTCTTCAGAAAAACCGGCCGCAGAAAAACCGGTTGCCAACGAGTCTGCGAAGTTGAGAGAGGCGGCTGAAGATAAATCCATAAGGGAAATTGCAGCGGCGAAATTTAGTGCCCAACTGGATGCAGAAGCCATACTTCATAAAGCCGAGCAGGAAGCCGCCAGGATACGTGAAGAGACAGTGCGTCGTGCCAAGGCAGAGGCGGAAGCTACCCGTATAAAAACCGAACAAGAAGCCAAGAGAGTTCGCGACGAGTTGGCCGCCGCCAAATTAAAGGCCGAGCAAGAGGCCAGGCTGCGCCTTGAGGAGGCAGCCAGGGCGCGTCAACAAGCCGAAGCTGCACGCATAAAAGCAGAACAGGAAGCTGAGCAGATGCGCATTGAGCTCGATGCCGCCAAGATGAGGGCTGAGCAAGAGGCCAGGATACGCCTTGACGCGACCGCCAAAGCGCATGCGCGCATACAAGCCGAGGATGATGCCGCCAAAGCGCGCGAGGACGCAGAGCGCATAAGCAGGCAAGATCAGGAAGCCGCCAAAACGCGCGAGGAGGCGGAGCGCATAGCCAAACAAGAGCAAAGAGTGCGTGAAGAGACCGAGCGCATCATCCGGCAGGAGCAGGAAACCGCCAAAGCGCGCGAAGAGGCAGAGCGCATTGTTAAGCATGAGCAAAGAGTGCGCGAAGAGACCGAGCGCATTATCAGGCAGGAGCAGGAAACTGCCAGGGCACGTGAAGCTGCAGCCGGTGAACAAGCCGCACGAATTTCTGAAACTCCCGCGGAAAAGCCGAGTAAATTTTCTTTCGACTCGTTTCAGGTCGATAACCCACTGTACACATCCGAGTCGCATATAGAAAAACGGCCTGCGCAACAAGCCAGTCCAGCGCAACAACCCAGCCCAGCGCAACAACCAGCCACTGTTGCGAAAACAGCCCGGCCTGCAGAAGACAAGCGGCCTGATAAACAACAACCTGTTCCGCCGCCTGTCGCGAGTAAACCTTTCATCGATGGCAAGCCAAACCAGGAACAGATCCGGCGTGCAAATCAAGAGCGTATCGCGGTGGAAGAGCGGATGGCAGCAGAAGCACTGGAGGCCAAAAAAATGGCCGAAGCTCAAGCCAGGGTTTGGGCTGAAGCGGAAAAACGCGCACATAAAGTAGCCGAAGCAGAGCAAGCCACCAAGCAAGTTTCGTTTACGGTTGCCGATGCCGCTTCCGCCAAACCAGCCCCGGTTTCACGGGCAAGGCGCAAGTCATTTTCCTGGGGCAAGCTGTCGGGGTTCCTGTTCAAGCTGGGCGTGTTTTTGTTGATATTGCTGGTGGGCGCATTGTTTGTCATCCCATATGCAGTGCCGATGAGGGATTACATGCCCAAGGCCGAGCAGTTGCTGTCCGCAAAATTGCAGCAGAAGGTGCATATAGGCCGCTTGTCCGGACGTATTTTGCCGATGCCGCGCCTGGAATTGGGCGAGATATATATTGGAGACGCGAAGCAATTTCAGGCTGAGGTTGCGCAAATAAACTTTTCTTTCATGGGGGTGCTCACCGACGAAAAACCGATCAACAGTATCGAATTTCAAGGTGTCAAAGTCAGAGCTGCCTGGTTGAGGGATGTGTCCGAATGGTTGCAAAAAATGGCCAATGAAGAAAAATATCCGGTGAGGCGCATCGTGATCAGTCAGGGCACACTGGATGCGGATGCAGTTCAACTGACCGGCATCGAGGGCACATTGGATTTCAATCCGGCTGGAAAATTCAGCCAGACCAATCTGCGCGCGAACGCTGGAAAATATAACCTGGTGATCAACGCCACTCCGGAAGGCAAACTGCAAGCCGCGATAGCAGTGCGCGGCAGTGCATTGCCATTGTTGCCGCATTGGAAGTTTGATGATCTGAACGCAAAGGGCGAACTCAGCAACAATGAGCTGGTGATCAGCGATTTCGATGCCCG
>Ga0207926_1000174_pt1 | contig 33546 bp, 34 predicted proteins | sample NGESurdeep072012_8_FD_184454 | JGI IMG/M metagenome (GOLD analysis project Ga0207926, IMG submission 184454) | Arctic peat soil microbial communities from Barrow, Alaska - NGEE Surface sample 210-1 deep-072012 (SPAdes) | ecosystem: Environmental > Terrestrial > Soil > Wetlands > Peat ...
TCATCAACCAAAGGCTCGCGTGTAATCTCTCAGGTGGAACTCAGTCCGACCCAACCATCTCTCCGGTCGCAACGTCGATCATGATTACTACTTCGAACTCCCTCCGTAGGGAGCGGGATGCCCAATCAAGTGGGCGGTGATTTACTTCACACCATGGACGTAGTCGGACTGTCCCGCGTGCGAACCGAACTTTATAACCTGTTCGTAATTCCATTCCTTGCGCCACATCCAGAACAAACTGACGGCGAGTTTACGTGCCATGGCTACCTTGGCGATTCGGGGATCCCGCCGCATCGCCAGGTGTACAAACTTCCGTCGCCACTCCGCATCGCCACGGACGGCAGCTTGTGCCGCTTCCACCAGCAAGAAACGCAACAGAGTGTTACCTTGCTTGCTGATATGTCCCAGCCGCTGACGATTGGCACTGGAGTCTTCACAGGGAATCAGCCCCAAGTAACTGCCAATTTGCTTGCCGCAAGCAAAACGCTCCGCCGATCCGATGATCAGCACAAAGGCAAGGCCAGTCAGCGCACCAACCCCAGGATGCGTCATCAGCCGTAGCACCTCGGGTCGTTTCTTGGCTTCCTGCTCCACCGCCGTGCTTAACTCATCGATGGTGGGGTTCAAGCGGTCCAGCACCTCCAGCAAGTCTTGCCGGCGTCGGCTGGCCCAAGGCGACAGCACGAAGGACTCCAACTGGGCGCGCCCCGACTTGCTCCACAGCGCCTTCTTGCGTCGCACTCCTTCATTCATAGCCACCGCCTGCAACTGATTCATGACTCGTGTCCGCATCTGCACCAGCCGATGCCGATGCCAAAGCAGTTGGCGCACATCCCGATTCTCCGGACTTGGTATCCAGATGCGTGGGAAGCGCTCTTCCACCAGCAGCTTCAGCAACAGCTGCGCATCCTGACGATCGGTCTTCTGCTTCCGCACTCGTGCGGCTTTAATCTGGGCCGGATCTCCAATCCATAGCTCGAAACCCAGTTCCGCCAGTAACCGCTCGAACCAACGAGCATGTCCGGTGGCCTCTATCCCTACGCGCACGCTGATACCTCGTAGTTTCAAGTCGCGGTAAAACCTTTCGGCCTCACCGTCCTTGTGCAGCAGTTGCCGTTCACCGGTTTCTCCCGTTTCTAAATCTACAAACGCGATTTGCTGAACGCTCGGGTGATAATCACAACCTATAATCAACATGTTCGGCTCCTTCCTCCCGAGCCTTGGTTGCTTGGCCGCTATCAAGTCTACTCAAGTCGAGGGAGCCGACATTGTTATGAAATCAAGTGGTTTCCGTGACCGGCGTGTCACGGGAGTGACCAGGTCGGGCCGGCAGACTTCCCACAACGTGACTTCTGGACAATCTCCGGGAAGGCGGACTCGCCGATCGGCTGTTGCTCAGGATTCCTTGCGAGATGGGGATTTCTCGGAGGTAATCCGAGGGCAGAGGAGACGTATACTTGTGCAACTAGATGTGCGCACTGCGAAAGAGCGAAAATGATGCGATCCTGGCGGCCATCGTGCAGGGTTCCGATGACGCCATCTTCAGCAAGACCCTCGATACGGTGATCACAAGCTGGAATCTCGGGGCCGAGCGAATCTACGGATACAAGACCGAGGAAGTCATTGGCCAGCCCGTATCCATCCTCGTTTCGGCAGTCCTACCTGACGACATCTACGCCATCATGGAAAGGATCAAGAGTGGCGAACGGGTGGATCACTACGAAACCGTTCGCAAACACAAAGATGGCCGTTTGATTGACATTTCACTCACCGTTTCCCCAATTCGCAATGAACAAGGGGAGATCGTGGGCGCCTCCACGATCGCTCGCGACATCACCGAACGGCGGGAGGCCGAAAGGGCCTTGGATCGGAGGATGTCGTACCTTGCCAACCATGACATCTTGACCGGATTGCCCAATCGAATGCTGCTCAACGACCGGCTCACACAAGCCATCAACACCGCCCGCCGACACCACAAAAAGTTGGCGGTGCTGTTCGCTGATATGGACGATTTCAAGATAGTTAACGACTCGTGGGGGCACGCGGTTGGCGATGCTCTCCTGCAATCGGTCGCAAAGAGTCTGGTGACCACATTGCGCAGCACCGACACCGTCAGCCGTCACGGCGGGGATGAATTTGTGATATTGCTCTCCGAAGTCAACGAGGCCAATGATGCTGCCAAGACAGCCCTTAAGGTTCTCGCTGCAGTAGAAACCGCGCACCGAATTGGCCCGCACACTGTACAAGTCTCAGTCAGCATCGGAATCAGTATCTATCCCGATCACGGGCAGGAAGCAGAAGTTCTCCTCCAGAGAGCTGACGCTGCGATGTACCGGGCCAAGAACGATCGCGGTATGAAATATCAGTTTTCTGAGTAGAGGCATAGGGAGCAGCAAATGCAGTTACTGACGCCGCGAGGTCAATAGAGTGGCAGTCCTCGATTACTCACCGCCTCGCAGACGGCGACGTGGATGTGAATTTCACGCCGACCACTCTCTCGGCGATCAGCGCTGAAACGCCAATAGCATCACAAGATAACCGGGCGCAACGATAGATGTTGTAATCAGCCCATTGCGTGCGCTATCCCCTAACCGGAATGTGACCCTCGGATTGAAAGTGAGATGGGGATTTCACGCCAGCTACTGTAAGTCTGCCCCAGACGGCATTTTCTAGGCGGAGTCAATCCCCCACCACCTTAGCGCCAATCGTAGCGGCACTTTCACCGCTCTTGACCATTGGGTTATGTCTCTGCAATACTCCCGAAACTAACAACTGGATAGAGGAGAAAGAAAAGTGAAGATGAAGAAAACCCTTGCTCTGCTCGCCTTGGCAACCGCCCTTGCGATGACCCCCGTGGCCCAGGCCAGCACCTACAACGTTTCGTTCGATTTCAGCGGAAGCGGCATCAACACTTCCGGCGTTTTCACGGTTGCGACGACCGCGACTCCCGGTACCGTTGAGATCACCGGCATCACCGGGACCTTTTCGGACACAAACCCCGGCGCCGTTCTCTTCGGCGCGATTACCGGGCTGAACAACCCCAGCTACAAGAGCACTCTGCCGCCCGCCTTTTCGGCCGCTGGGTTTTCCTACGACGACACGTTCTACCCCGGGAACAACTCGCCTTGGCTATGCACAGACTACCCATTTTCCGGTGGTCTGCTCGACATTTTTGGCGTGTTGTTTGATGTTCAAGGTGGATATACCGTCGATCTGTGGAGCGATGGTTTCACCTCTCCGCCGAGTGGTGGGCTTACCTACGGGGCCAGCGTTTCGGCGGGGGAGCGACCACTCGATGTTCAGTTCAGCGGCATCTCCGCAGTCCCTGAGCCAAGTTCGCTGCTCCTAATGGGAACTGGTTTGATCGGAGCGGTTGGCGTTCTTCGCCGCAAGCTGATCGGCTAGGCCCTTCTGTTTTTTCGGTGCGGGTGACGCCCCCTATCCTAAAAGATTGGGGGCGCGTCTGTTTGTGCAGTGGGGCGAGCGGCAGTGAACTGTCACGGTGTTCACGCAACGTCAGACGAAACACGCTGGCAGGCAGTAACAGACGGGGAAAGGGCCCGCGACGGCAGATGTCGGCAAACAACCAACGGTCCCACCACACGCTATAACAGCCACCACAATCGCGACAATCCGCTGTATTGCGGGAGACTGACACATGCGAAAAACGACTCACTATGGGATAGCTGTTGCCCGCCGAGTCCTTGAACTGCACGACCACATTCCAGTCATAGTTGTCGAGAACAGGACATCTCACACCCTATCCGTCCCGCACAAAATGATCAGCGAATCCCCCGCTTGTCTTAATTGTCCATAACGGGGTTCGGGGAAGCTTCGCCGGGCCGCTCGTGAAGTCCACTTACGTCAGGTTGACGGGAAACGCCCTACGCGCGGATGTGACACACCGAAAGCGTGTCCGTCATACTTCCGCGCGTAGCCGACAACACGTCCAAGTGACTTCCCCGAAGAAGACTTCTGGGGAGCTTGCAGCCGCCCACGCAATGCGCATCGAGTGGTAACTCCTACTTCACGTCGCGAATCAGTACCACATGAGAAGTGGAGGAACCGCGTTGTATCGTCAATTGCTTGCCATCTATTGACACATCGAAAGCGGAGATCATCTCGCTTGTAAAGCGGCGGTCTGTACAAAAGTGACCACTGCTAGGCCCACAGCGGGAATTGATGGCCATGACGCCCCGTATCAAGCTATTTTGTCGGATCAACTGAACAACTAAAGCAATCGAAGTCCGAAACTATTCTGGCAGGCGCCGTGCGGGCCACATTCGGTTGGACCTCCATCCAACGCCGCAGGAGACGACTATGGAGACAAGGCAGAAGTTAAGAGCTAGGCCGAACGGCGGCGTTCGTACTCTTACAGGCAGTTACGCGCTTCCTGCTCAGCAGCAACAAGCAGGAACTGATAACGTAAGCTAGAATGAAAGACAACGATCCAAGTCCAGCACTCCCTCTCTCCCATAAGCCGATGAGATGGCGCCTTTTCTTCGTCCTGTGGACCGCCGCAGTCGTGGGACTGTTTCTGCTTCTCCCCTACGCGCTGGCCATGATTCCAGCCAACGTCTCCTCCAAGTTGCCTCCTTTGTATATCCTGATTCCTTTGCAGGCAGGGCAAGGCGCAATCTTCCTCGGTTTGCTGACGCTTGCGGGGCTGTTCTTTGCAAATCGCACCGGTCTGGCCGCGCCGATTCTCGAGGCTTGGTTGGATGGCGAGACTTTTTGGATACGGTTAAAGCCAATTTTGCTTCCCAGCGTTCTGGTCGGCATTACTGGCACCTTAGTCATTCTTGCCCTGGAATTTCTGGTTTTTCAACCGGCCATCCGGCACCAGAGTCCCGCTGCGGCTGCCGCTCTCAGTTTGTGGAATCAGCCGGCGGCCTGGAAGGGATTGCTCGCTTCCTTTTTCGGAGGTATCGACGAAGAAATCGAGTTGCGCCTGTTTGCTCTCAGTCTCTTGGTCTGGCTGGCACGCTTCATTTTCAGGAAACCTGACGGCCGTCCGACAGCAACTGCATTTTGGATGGCCAACATTCTTGCCGCGCTGCTGTTCGGATTGGGTCATTTGCCGGCTTACTCTCTGCTTGCGCCGCTGACTCCGGTGATCGTTGCTCGCGCTGTCGTGCTCAACGGCCTTCTGGGCCTGGCGTTTGGATATCTCTACTGGACGCGAGGATTGGAATCCGCAATGCTTTCACACTTCTCCGCCGATCTCTTGCTCCACGTCATCCTGGCCCTATAGTTCTCGATCTTGCTGTGGCGATTCCAGCCGCCATGCCAAGCGAGCGCGTACACGTGGCCACCATGTACTGTTTGAAACGAATTCCAAGACTTACAACGCTGAGACGAGACGAACTTATCCCCTCCATTTCATTGGCAGACAGCCCTAAGTTTCCACTTGTCCGTATAACGCCCGACTCGTACATGTGCTGCCGGGCAATGTTGCCCCGAAGTCTGCTCGGACATTATGCCGCTTACAATCGCCGAGATTGCTTCCGAGCGACGGCCCGCACGAAAGTGAACCACTTTGTCCGCTCGATGCACAGGCCGCTATGTTACGGAAAATGAACTGCGAGGGTGTGGCTGTTGTAATGGAACGGTATGCAAGGGCCATTGTGAGGAAATAGAGCATTGTCGTTGCCTGAGAAGCGTTTCGTGCTGATCGTTAGAACCTATTGTCGAGGAGCCGTCCGATGGTGACAGGCCCCAGCCAAGAAAGAACTGCCGGCGCGGTTCGTGGTTTTGTGATCAACGGAGACGAACTTTCGAAGAAAGGGCGCTATGGAGCAGCCGAGGGGCTCTATCAACGGGCGCTGATTCTGGTTGAGAGGACTCTTGGGGGATTGTATCCGATGATGGCTGAGGTGCTCGAGAGCTACGCCGATCTCCTTGTAAAAACCGACCGGCGCGCCAAAGCAATCGCCATGCAAAAACGCGCAGCGGCAGTCTGGACTGGTTTATGTTCCCCGTTATTGTCCAACGCGTCAGGACGCCCAGCCGTTACCTGCGTGCGCGCAAGAAAAAGAAGGTTCTGACTGAGCTGTACCTCACCTCACAAACGATGCAATGAGACGAGATTCAAACGATCGGTGGGCATCATTGCGGCAAGCACAGAGTTTGGTTCCAGTATCGGGCCGTGCGCCGTCACGCGACCGCGACGAACTTTGCATGATTTCCGCTTGTTGGAGTACCCGCAGTTCACTTGACGCGCAAAGTCTTGATCTGCTGGGCATCGCCAACGCCCACGAAGATTACGTACTCGCTGCTGTTGGTCGTGCAGTAACGGTCGCTGTCCTCAAGGAGCTATAAACATGTTTGCACGTAGTGCCTATTTCCGAGTGACATCCCTCAACATGGCTGCTGAGTTTGCCCGGACCTTCGAGAATGAGATCCTCCCTCTGCTACGCGAGCAGAGAGGCTTCCAGGGCGAAATCACTCTGTCAAATCCCGGTAGCCTGGAACAGATTGCGACCAGTTTGTGGGAAAAGGAAACCAATGCAGAAGCATACAATGCCAACGTCTACCCGCAAGTGTTGAAGATCCTTGCAAGGGTCATTGATGGGAAACCCAAAATTCGAACGTATCAGGCCGTCACCGTGCACATCGATCCTAGCACTAGATGATTTCATTGGCAGCGATGTCGTAATATCGCGACGTTGCCGCCAAATGGTGCCGTATTTCTCTGTCTTTTGGTTGGGATTCACGACGTGGGCAGCGACTGGATTGCCAAAGGTTGCTCGCCTGCCCCGAGATCACCCGGTCCGCGAACCCAAGAGGGCAGGGCAAAGAAGACTGTTGAAAAGAGTTCTGCCAAATCCGTGGCGCTCGCAGCACATTTGCCGGCTGCAATCCGCTCCGAAGAGTCCATATTCTGTTGACGTCGGGCAGTGAATATGAGAATATATGAATATTCAATGACCGAACTCAGTCAATTCAAAGCGGAGTTTTTCAAGGCACTGGCTCACCCGGTGCGGATCAGAATACTCGACGAGCTACGAAAAGGCGAAGCGGGCGTGAATGACTTGTGTGCTCGCCTAGACGTTGAGCAAAGCAATCTGTCCCAGCAGCTGGCGATCCTTCGGAACCGCAACCTCCTGGCGACCCGAAAAGAGGGCCAGAACGTGTATTACTCGGTTCGGGATACCGAGTTGTTCGACTTGCTGGACGCGGCCAAAAAGATATTCAACAACCATCTGATTGATGTGAAAGACCTTTTATCGCAACTGGCTGCGCCGAGAGGTCGGTGACGGCCTTTTTTTGCAGTATCTATATGCAAATATGCTAATATTTGCGCGTTTGTCGAGTGCACTTTTAAACGGAGTCTGGGGCTAGCGAACGACGGTATTACTAAGGAGTGCTGATGTATTTTCCTGCAGAACATTTGCTTGAAAAACTGCCAATCTCGGCCGAGAAACTCAGCGAATTTGAACAAAAAGGCGTCGTGCATGGTATCGCCAAGGTGGGACGCGTCTTCTACTCGTCTCGCGATATGTACAGGCTTAAAGGAATTCTGTTTTTCATGAGTCGCGGCCTATCTCTCGAAGAGGCAAGGAAGCGCTTGGATTACCCAGCGGAAGAAGTGGCTGCCCCCACAAATCGGAGATAGCTGCGGAGGAGAGAGTCTTGCGGGCACGAACGAGTATGAAGCTGTTGTGCGAGGGCCCGGTCAACTTGTATCTGCTCTGTACCGTCGTCTCCAAGAAGACAAGACGCTTGGGGCGACTGATGCCAGAGGAGCGAATTGCGGAACTGATCACCATCGCCTTGAGAAACTGCGCCGATCACGAATTCGAGATCCAGTGGGTAGGCAGGGTGCCGGAGCTGATTCGCGAGGAAGCAGCGCGCATGTTCCCGCCAGTTAGCCTTCCCAACCCTGTACCTGGTTCGAGTTCTGAGCGATCGGATAGGAGGCAAGTGGAAATGCAATCTCAGTCAGCGATGGGCAGCAAGCAACAGAAGGCAGCCAATCGCAGGGAGAGCCCGACCTGGAGGAACCTACAATAGGTATTCACATTTCTGTGGGCGTTGATGTCGATTCTTGCGATTCTTGCCGGAATCTACCTGGCAGTCAGGGGGACCATTCGATGAGCAATTCCAACGGGACAGACCCCACTCATCTCCGCCAGTTGCGAGCATTCGCGGAGAATTTGTACTTGTTGGCGAATCGGCACCGGGAGAAACAAAATTATGTCGTGGCCCATGCACTGTACGGCCGTGCTTTGGAAGCGGCGAAAAGGACTGACAACCCCGAGCACAGCGAGAATGGCAGGGCACTCGTTACTCGGATCCGGGAAGACCAGCAAGCGGTTTATGAGCTTCTGTGCCGTGAGCTCGGAAGCCAGAAGAAAGCCGAGTTGGCTATAACAGCAAAGGTTGGTCAATAAGGTTTTATGACTGGAGCAGGAACAGAAGCACCGCGCATGGACCGACTGCTCGAAGTCGGTACGTCCTTTAACAGTCTGGTTGCGTTATATCAAGGGAACGGCGAATATCGGGAAGCGGAACCAATTTTCAAGCAGCAGTTGGAGAAAGATGAACAGACGTATGGGTCCAACCACCCCGACGTAGCATGGCGCCTCAACAATCTCGCCGATTTGTATCGGGCACTTGGGCGGTATGGCGATGCACAGCCTCTGTTCGAACGTGCCCTCAACCTGCTATTGGAAACTGAGGGCCCTAGCCATCCTACTGTAGCCTTCGTTCTGAACAATCTTGCTGGTATGCAGATCCTCAGAGGGAATTATGCCGAGGCTGAGGCGTTCGCCAAGCGTGCCCTCGAGATTTTCGAATCTCTGTTCCCCTCCGACCAGCCTTGTCTTGCCCCTGTGCTGAGTAACCTGGCAACCGCTTGTTACGCCCAGGCCAAGCTAGCACCCGCCGAACAGGGGTACAAACGCGCTATCGCAATATGGGATGCCGGAGGAGCAGGACGGGATCAGTTGGAACTGTGCGCCAACCTGAACAATTTGGCCACGGTTTACCGGGAAACTGGGAAGTACACAGAGGCAGAAGAAACTTATATACATGCATTGCGCTTCGCACCGAGATCGCCTGATCGTCAGCATTCAAAGGTGGCAAGAATTCTGAATAACCTAACGGACTTGCTGCTAGCGACGGGCCGGAGATCCGAAGCGGATACGTGGTCGCGCCTAGCTGGATCAGCCGCCAAGGCGGAAAGAAATGTCAGGGATAGCGTCTCGGACAATAAAGTGAATACTCATGGCTAGAATCGATAAGGCCGCCGTTGTGTCGGATACTGTCAGTTTGCTGTCGCGGGCAACGGAACTGCAGCAGTCTGGACACTTCAGCACTGCTGAAGCGCTTTTCAAGCAGGCGGCCAGTCAGGTTGAGACGATGTTCGGTCCCCACGATGTTTTCCTCGCCAACATCCTCGACGCGTACGGCGAGTTCCTCGCCAGTCTGCAGCGTGGGGCCGAAGCCGCGAGCATCCGAGAACGGTCGAATCAGATTCGGCGCAAGCTAGCCCAGCCTTGATCTGACCGCTTGGCCAGGATAATAGAAACGACCTAAATATTTCTGTACCAGGTGCGTAGAGATAAAGCGCCGTGAAACTTTACTAAGGAGCTGACGAGGGCTTGTTTAAGAATCACATTATGGCTAATTGGCTGCCGAAATCTGTCCTCTGTCTCAAGTCGTACACGAGACATATGTTCGTGTCGGATCTCCTTGCAGGGATCACTGTAGGACTCGTCGCGCTTCCTTTGGCAATGGCCTTCGCTATCGCTTCTGGGGTCCCCCCTCAAGACGGTCTGTATTGTGCAATAGTCGCGGGCTTTGCGATTTCCGCATTGGGGGGATCTTCAACCCAGATCGGTGGCCCAACCGGGGCGTTTGTCGTTGTCGTATTTGGGATTGTCTTGAAATACGGTGTCGACGGATTGTTCATGTGCACCCTATTGGCCGGGATAATGCTACTGATAATGGGTGCAACAGGGTTGGGTACGGCGGTCAAATTCATTCCGCGACCTGTGGTCGTGGGTTTTACGAACGGCATTGCGGTCATCATCGCCAGCACTCAAATCAAGGATTTCTTTGGGCTAAAGATCGACAAGGTTCCAGGTGAGTTTGCATCACGAATTCTGACACTTGTTCACAACTTTTCGTCTTTTTCACCTTTGGAAACAACCTTGGCAGTCAGTGCGCTCGTAGTAATTATCCTTTTCATGCTCTTCGTGAAGAGAGTTCCGGGTTACATCGTCGCTCTGTTTGTTGGAACCGCGGCGGTTGTCATCTTCAAACTCCCAGTTGAAACGATTGGCACCCGCTTTGGCGGTATTCCGGCAGGTTTTCCGCGGCTTCACGTTCCGCACTTTCGCCTGGACTTGCTGCGGCCGCTGCTCTCACCGGCAATCACCATCGCCATGTTAGGTGCGATCGAATCGCTGATGTCCGCGGTGGTCTCCGATCGCATGAGCGGAGATAAACACAACCCAAATGTGGAGCTCGTTGCTCAGGGGGTCGCCAATATTCTTTCCCCTCTGTTCGGCGGACTTCCGGCCACCGGAGTGATCGCCCGAACGGCGACGAACATTCGTTCTGGCGCCAAGACACCGGTCGCGGGAATGATCCATGCGCTGACTCTTCTCGTGATTGTTGTGTTTGCCGCACCGCTGGCCCGGTTTATTCCGCTGTCCGTTCTAGCCGCCATTCTGTTGGTGGTCGCCTACAACATGGGCGAATGGCATGAGATTCCAGAACTCCTGAAGCTGTCCAAGTTCGAGATTAGTACGTGGCTGGTGACATTTTTGCTGACTGTCTTCGCCGATCTGACCGTCGCTGTGGAGGCCGGCATGATTTTAGCTATGCTGGTGTTCATACGGAAAGTTACGCAAACCACGACCGTATCGGAAGTGACCGCGGAGTACGTTGATGAAGGGCATGTTCACATCTTGCAGCACAAAGAAATACCCTCTTACGTCAGCATTTTTAGAATCCATGGCCCTTTCCTCTTTGGTGCAACCGACAAACTGGACTCAATTGTCTCGCGTCTCCCCGCTCTGCCCCCCATCATTATCCTGAGACTCCGGAACATGACGGCAATCGATTCCACCGGCCTTCAGGCACTGGAAAACTTTGCTGACCGCGTCCACCAATCCGGGAGAGAACTCATTCTTTGTGGAGCAAGAGAACGGCCGGCGAAGCGCATACAGGAATCAGAATTCCATGACCATGTCGGAGTTGAGAATATTTGCGGTAGTGTGGCCGAAGCCTTAGACCGGGCCAGGAGCGTGTACTCTGAAGCTTCGAAGCAGCACCCGGCAGGGACAAGATGAGGCACACTAAACACCGGTGTACCGTTGCTGAAGACGATATCGCCCGCGACGGCTTCATCGACCGCTCATGAGGAGAGGCAATCCAAATGACCCATGTGCCCCTGCTCTGCAGGAATGAGCAGGGAGTTTGCAGATCGTCACACCAAAATGATGTGACATATGACACGCACAGATTCGTTGAGCTAACCTACACGAGAATGTTTTCCTCGCGTGAGGCTGAACTCATTTCATGAACACGCTTCCGGTTGGTCCGACCTTCGCTCTCAGTGTTGCGGCCTATTTGACTGGCGCTTTTGCTTCGCTCGCGACCTGGCGACAGCCGGCATTGGCGCGCCGTGTATGCTGCGGCACTGCTTTGGCTGGCGCTGCATTGGGAGGGACCGCCGCGGTTCTCAGCATTGCTCAAGGGACTCCCATTCGCTGGTCGGTTCCCTCAGGAGTTCCATTATTTGCGTATAGCTTCTCCTACGATGCTCTGGCGGCTTTTTTCAGCCTTGCTCTGGCGATCCTCACGATCGCGGTTTCGATCTACTCGTTCAGCTACCTGAAGGAATTCGAGGGCAGGAGGAACATCGGCTTCTTCGGCTTTTTATTCCACATCTTGCTTCTCGCCCTGACAATCACTTTTGTAGCGGCCAACGCATTTTTGTTCATGATCACATGGGAAGTAATGGCGCTTGCCGCCTACGGGCTAGTCACGTTTTACCACGAAAACCAGGAGACCCGACAAGCAGGATTGCTCTACATCATCATGGCCCACATCGATGCTGGGTGCCTGCTCCTTGGTTTTGCGCTGTTAATGCAGGCCAGCGGCAGCGCTGAATTCGCGAGCTTCCGCGGGGCCGCGGCGCAACTTTCAAGCGGCCGGCAGGCTGCCGCTTTTGTGCTGTTTTTCCTGGGCTTTAGTATCAAGGCGGGTGTCATTCCTTTCCACATCTGGCTGCCTGCAGCCCACCCGGTCGCACCAAGTAACATCTCGGCGCTGCTCTCCGGCATCGTGATTAAAACCGGCATCTATGGCATGGCCCGCATATTTCTGGATTCGCTGGGAGGAGTGCCATCCTGGGCCGGCTTGCTGGTTCTCATCGTGGGGGTTGTCTCTGCCGTCCTGGGCGTCTTATACGCTTTGATGGAGCATGACCTCAAACGGCTTCTGGCCTACCACAGCATCGAGAACATCGGCATCATCCTGATGGGACTTGGGGCGGCTTTGATCTTCCGCGTTGCAGGGCATCCGCTGTTGGCTGGAGTGGCCCTGATCGCTGCTATGTTCCACACGTTGAATCACGCCATCTTTAAGTGCCTTTTGTTCTTGGGGGCTGGCTCGGTGCTCCATTCGACGGGGACGCGAAACATGGAAGAAATGGGCGGCCTCATCCGTCCGATGCCAGTCACAGCCTTTTGTTTTCTGATCGGGGCGGTTGCCATCTCCGGACTGCCCCCCCTGAACGGTTTTGTCAGCGAGTGGCTGACCTACCAGAGTCTCTTAGCCGGATTTGGTGCGACCGGGGGCTTGACGCGAATCTTGTTCCCGCTTGCTGGGTCCATGCTTGCCTTGACCGGTGCGTTGGCTGCAGCTTGCTTTGTGAAGGCCTTCGGCATCACATTCCTGGCGCTACCGCGCGGGGCCGCATCCCGGAATGCGCATGAGGCGCCCCGGACCATGCTGGTTGGCATGGGTTGCCTGACGGCGGCATGCGTGGCCTTGGGCTTTGGGGCTACCTGGTTCCTACCGATATTCGGTGGGATGACGGAGCAACTGCTCGGACAAAGAGTGGGCGGAAATCTGATTACTGGCAAGGGATGGGTGCTCTCCGGGGGAATCCCTCGTGGAGGCACTGTATCTACCGCGATTATTGCAGTCGGACTTTTGATCTTGGCGGGTGCCGCGGTGCTTCTGGTGAGGGTCACAGGGAGGAACTTCGCTCGGCAGCGCGGGCCAACGTGGGATTGCGGCTTGCCTGGACTCACCGAAGAGAATGAGTACACGGCTACCGCGTTCTCAAAACCATTACGGATGATCTTTTCCGTTTTGTATCAGCCGCGGCGTGAGATTCAGCAAGTTTTCGACGTGTCTCCATATTTTCCCAAAGAGATCCGTTTTGAAAGCGAAATCGAGCCCACCTTCGAGAAACGCCTCTATGTTCCCCTTGAGGAGTTCATCCTCAGGCTCTCCAGCAGAATGCGGACCATTCAGGCGGGAAGTATCCATGCCTACCTGGCCTACATTTTTGTAACCCTCGTTTTGCTTCTGCTTTTCGGGGTGCGCAAATGACTGAGGTGCTCACCAACTCGGGGCTGCAGCTAGTGTTGTTATTGTTGGTCGCTCCTCTGCTCAGCGGCGTGATCAAGACCCTGAAGGCCAGACTGCAGACTCGCCGCGGGCCGGGCGTCCTGCAATCCTACCGCGACATCTTTAAGTTGCTGCGCAAGGGAATGGTGATTCCGGAGACGGCGTCATGGATTTTCTCGGCTGCCCCGTACATGATCTTCGGGACGGCTACGCTGGTCGGACTCATGATTCCCATGACTACAACGCGCGCCCCTCTCAGCGTGTTCGGTGGGGTCCTCGCGGTGGTCTACCTTTTGGCGCTGGGGCGCTTCTTCCTGGCGCTCGGCGGACTCGACACGGGAAGCTCTTTCGGTGGTTTGGGCAGCAGTCGTGAAATGACCATTTCAGCAATCGCGGAGCCGGCGATGATGCTCGCGATTTTCACCGTGGCATTGGGAGCAAACTCCACGAATCTGAGCGAGATGGCGAAAGTTGCTGTAGGCCAGAGCTGGAGGTTCCTTGCTCCGTCTCAGATGCTGGCATTCGCGGCCCTTCTTATCGTGCTGATCGCCGAGACCGGCCGCATTCCCTTTGACAATCCGGCCACCCACCTGGAACTAACGATGATCCACGAGGCCATGGTGCTCGAGTATTCGGGGCCATACCTCGCTTTGATTGAGTGGGGCGGATCCATCAAGCAGTTGGTGCTGATGACTCTGCTGGTCAATACCTTCTTTCCCTACGGCTTGAGCTCTGACTGGACAGCTCAGGCAGTGGTGGTGGGGCTGATCTTGTATCTTGCCAAATTGCTTCTGCTCGCGTGCGTCATTGTTCTGGTTGAATCTACCAACGCGAAGCTGCGGCTATTTCGGGTACCGGAACTGCTTATGGTTGCTTTTATATTAGGAGCTCTCGCGCTCATTTCGACGTTTTTGTTTTGAGGCATTATGCCATTCGTCCCTGACCCCGAACTCGGCAACCGAATCATCACCTTGATGGCGGCGCTGGTTCTCGTGCTGCAGATCGCCGCCGTCGGGCAGCGCGGGATCGTTTCGAGCATCCGCATTTTCGCGGTTCAGTCGTTTCTGTTGGGAGCGATCGCGGTCGTCATCGCTTACTTCAACCAGGCCGAACATATTTACATTGCCGCCCTGCTCACGGTCTTCTTGAAAGCGGGAGTACTTCCACGCGTGCTGGAACGCCTGGTGGAGAGAATCGGAATCCGGCGGGAGATTGAGCCGCTGATCAACGTCCCGCTGTCGATTCTCATCGCAGGCGGCCTGACGCTGTTGGGCTATGTGGTTGCGGAATCTTTCTATCATCCGGAAGAAACTTCTGTGCGCGCGGCGCTTGGCCATAACACGCTCGCCGTTGCCATCGCGCTTTTCCTGATCGGTTTTTTTACGATGGTGAACCGGCGTAAGGCCTTGACGCAGGTCCTTGGACTACTTTCGCTGGAAAACGGTCTCTTCCTGGCAGCGATCTCATTGACCTATGGAATGCCCTTGGTGGTTGAGCTCGGCATCTTCTTTGATGTTCTGGTCGCTGTAATGGTCCTTGGCATTCTGGTGTTCCGTATCGGGGAAGCATTCGACTCCATGGACGTCAGCAAACTGCGGAGGTTGCGCGAGTAAGCAAACCCATGATTCTGCTTTGGCTCCTTATCGTACCTTTGATCGCGGGTCCGCTCGCCTTTTTGCTGCGAACGCGGCCCAAGATGGAGGTGGTGAATGTCGCCGCCTTCGCCATTGAGGCGTGCCTAGCTTGCTTGCTCGCAGCTAGAGTCCTTCGCAGTGGCCCGGTTTCGCTGTGGAATGGTTTTCTCTACGCCGACGCTCTCAGCGCCTTAACGGTGCTCTTGTCTGCTTTCGTCGCTCTCGTGTGCTCGATCTATGCTGTCGGCTACTTCCGTCATGACGAACGAGCCGGAGTCTTCCATGACGACCAAGAACTCGTGGGCCGCTTCGTCGTGCATAAACTGCGCGAGTACTACACTCTTACGCCTCTATTTGTTTTTTCCATGATTCTGGTCGCGCTCGCCAACAATCTCGGAATACTGTGGGTGGCGATTGAAGGGACCACATTGGCGTCCGTCTTCCTAGTCATGTTTTACGGACGCGAGACATCTCTGGAGGCTGCCTGGAAGTATGCCATCATCGGCGGCGTTGGCCTCTCCATGGCCCTATTTGGCACAATTCTGACCTATTATTCTGCCCATCGAGTCCTGGGAACCGACACGCTTGCAGGCCTGAACTGGTCCGTCCTCGTGGGAAATGCCGGCCAATTTGACAAAGCCACCATGCGGTTGGCCTTCATCCTGATCCTGCTGGGCTATGGAACCAAGGCCGGCATCGCTCCCATGCATACCTGGAAGCCGGATGCGTACAGTGAGGCGCCGATCCCAGGGGCAGCGATGCTTGCCACCGGCGTCCTTAACTGCGCTCTCTATGGTTTGGTGCGGTTCTACATTTTGAGTTCGAAATGCTTAGGAGCGCAGTTTGGCTCGCAACTCCTCATTATTTTCGGATTGCTCTCGATGGCGGTGGCCGTGCCCTTCATTCTCGTCCAGAAGAACTTCCGGCGGTTGCTGGCCTATTCGAGTATTGAACACAGCGGGATCATGGTGCTGGCACTCGGTTTCGGAGGTCCTTTGGGCATCCTGGGGATGTTCCTCCACATGACGTTTCATTCGGTGACCAAGCCATTGCTTTTCTTCTGTGCCGGGAATGTGCAGCAATATCTCAAGACGGACTTGTTCCGCAAGGCGAAGGGAGGGCTGATCCACTCGATGCCTTTGAGCGGAGCTGCATTTCTCATGGTGACACTCGCTGTCACTGGATCACCTCCTTTCAGTATGTTCCAGAGTGAGTTCACCATTTTGCGGGCAGCCTTTAGCGCCGGCTATTTTGTGCTGGCCGTTTTGTTCGTCTCCTTTCTTGTGGCGATTTTTTCCGGCTTCCTAATCCATATCGTCGGCCTGGTTCTCGGCCCGGACCCGTCCCTTCCTCCGGCTGACATCTGCAACTGGAAAAAGTGCTCTGTCGGAGGCTTGGCCGCGGTGATTCTTGTAATGGGCTTCTGGATACCCGCTCCGCTGTTCCGGCTGATTCAAGACGCAGCGAGCATCGTGATGGGTGGATAATGGTGCAAACAATGTCCCCGATGTTGGAAGCGCTCCGACAGAAGTTTGGCCAACAAGTTCAGTCTGTGCGTGCCGACCACGTAAACGAAACCTATCTGGTTCTGAGCGATCCCGACATCCGGCCCATGACCGAACACCTGCGAGGTGAATTTGGAGCCAGACTGGTTACGGTATTCGCCGAGGACCGGCGATCAACTGATGGCGTGTTCTTCAACTACTATGTTTTTGAACAGAAGGGCAGCGCTCAGTACGTGATTTTGCAAGCGACGGTGCGCGCTGAAAGTCTTGAGTTTCCGTCGCTGTCCGCCCAAATGCCATCGGCGAACTGGCAAGAGCGCGAAATCCAGGATTGGTTTGGACTCAAGGCCGTGGGACACCCGAATCCTCGCCGGGTCGCCTTGCATGACAATTGGCCGGAAGTTCATCCCCTGCGCAAAGACTTCCCCATCGATACCGTCCTGCCACCCTTCGAAGGAGAGCGTCATATCTACCGCCCCGCCTTGGGTGAAGGCGTTTTTCAAGTGCCAGTGGGGCCGGTCCATGCCGGAACCATCGAGCCGGGCCATTTCAATTTCGCGGTGGCGGGCGAACCGATCCTTTATCTCCAGCTTCGAATGTTCTATACCCATAAGGGCACGGAAAAGCTCTTTGAGAAGTTGCCGATTCATAAAGCCGTCTTTCTGGCGGAAAGCATCTCGGGAGATTCGAGTTTTTCCCACGGCACAGCCTTCTGCCAGGCTGTCGAACGCGCCGCCCAGATTGAAGTGCCGCTACGCGCCCTGGTGATGCGGACCCTCCTGCTGGAGCTGGAGCGTATCTGCAATCATGTCGCCGACATCGGTGCCATCGCGACCGATGTCGGCTTCGTTATAGCCAACGCCCATGCCAGCCGCTTGAAGGAGATGTTGGTTACGTTGAGTGAGCAGATGACTGGCAGCCGTCTGTTGCGAAGTATGACCTGCATCGGTGGAGTCCGAAGGAGCTTGGATGTAGCCCAGTTGGACACGCTCCGCCGCACATTGGACTGTTTCGCGCGCGAATTTCAGGATTTGATTAGCCTGATTGAGTCCTCTGAGTCCACGCGCGATCGTCTGGAACAAACAGGCATCCTCCGGTCCGAAAAAGCAAAGGATTTGGGCATCGTAGGTGTAGGAGGGCGAGCCTCGGGGGTGGACCTGGATGTACGTCGGGATCACCCCTACGCCGCATATCCGCGCTACTCATTCCGCGTTCCGGTTTACCAAGTCGGGGACGTCTGGCACCGGATGCAAGTCCGTATCGACGAGGTCAGCGAATCGATTTCCATCATCCGACACGCTGCCGATGAGAGCCTTCGGGGGGAGTTCCGTGCGCCGGTTCCCGCCATCCCCGCGGGCCGCTGCGCCCTGGGTGCGGTCGAGGGATGGCGCGGCGAAATCATCCATTGGATTCGTACCGGCCCTGACAATCATCTGGAACGCTGCAAGATCACGGATCCTTCGCTCCACAATTGGCCTGCGCTGGTCGAAGCTGTCCAAGGCAACATCATTGCGGACTTTCCCGTCATTAACAAGAGTTTTAATCTTTCCTACTCCGGAACGGACCGGTGAGCGATGTTCAAAATCCTTCAAAAGACCTTCAGTACGGGGATCGTAACGGTCAACTATCCGCCGCAGCCAGCTAGGATCTCGGACCGATTTCGCGGACGGCCGGATTTCGACTTCGAAAAATGGAAAGACGCGAGACCTGCCGCGGAGGCGTGTCCCACCGGAGCAATATCGCTGCGCGACAAGGCCGATTTCCGGGAAGTGACCGTCGATTACGGACTGTGCGTCTTCTGCGGTCTATGCGCGGAAGCGTCGTCCGATCATGCGGTGCGAATCACCCAGGAATTTGAACTGGCAACCAGCGACCGCCGCAAGCTGGTACTTACCGCAGAATACGCACTGAACGCCGACCGCACGCACCGTGGGTTGCGTAAAGTGGATCGCCGGTTGGTCAACGCCGAAGCAGACGCCGAGGATCTCGGGCGGAAAGCGTACGAAGCAATCCACCAGATCCTGGGGCGGTCTCTCGCCATCAGGGAAGTGGACGCAGGGTCCTGCAATGGGTGCGAACTGGAGATTGTCGCCCTGAACAATCCGGTCCATGATATCGAACGCTTCGGAATTCAGTTCGTCGCATCTCCTCGCCACGCCGATATGCTTCTGGTGACCGGGCCAGTCACCCGCAATATGGAACTCGCGCTTTTGAAAACCTATCAGGCGATGGCGGAACCCAAGGTGGTGGTCGCGGTAGGCGCTTGCGGAATCAGCGGTGGTATTTTCGGCGAGAACTATGCGTCGCTGGGGGGCATCGACAAGGTGCTTCCGGTGGATGTTTACATTCCGGGATGTCCGCCCCGCCCGCAAGCTCTCCTTCACGGAATTCTACTCGCCGTCGGACGTCTCGGAGAAAGTCCGATCCCATCGCGCACGATCATGGAACTCCGGTGACAGTTCGATAATCGTGTCTTCAGTTTCTTCAACAACAGCGGTTACGAGCGTGATCAACTTTTGCGGATGGACATCGTCGAATACCCACTGCCCTTTGTTGGTTAGCATCTGCGGTGAAAATCTCGAAACAGCAGCTACGAGACACTCGCGCACATTCTTTCCCCCGGCAATCTTGAAGGCATCGCCGGGGAGAACAACTGCGATTCGTCCCTTGTCACTGGAGACCAGTTGTATAAAGCGCCATACGAAGGCACGGAATAGATCTGGATGCCCGGTATTCATACCCGGGAAAAACCGTATAGCGTCCCGCAACTTTTCAGTAGCATCGCGCTCATGTTCCCAAACAACGACAAGGTCGGGGCGACTCTTCCTGAGATGGCTGATCAATTTGTCGCGCTCTGCCTTGCCTAATCCGCGTAGCCCGGGGTGATGGCGTGCCCAGAATTCGTGTTCTTCGACCCTGACCTTTTCCCAAGGAGGATTCCCAACGATCACCTCAAAGCCCGGACGCTTCCGCAGAAAAACCTCCGGAAAGGCAACTGGGAAGTGAAACGCGGTAAGAGAGGCTAACTCTTGGCGTGCTTGATCGTGAAGCTCAGTGCTCACGACTTTATGGGCTTCGAACTCACCTTCCATCGCATACTTCAAGAGCGATTCGCGAAGATCGGCAGACATGCGACAAGCGGTGAGGACATCAAACAGCGATTCTGCGCCGCTGACTGCTTTTCGTGCATCTCTGAAGGCTTCCCGTGCTTTGGCAATCTCCTGAGCGTTTGCATCCGAAAGACGGGCGAGTCGTTGAAGAGGATCAGCAGAATGCCCGATGAGGGCATCAGAGGACACATCAAGCAGAGGCTGATCGAGCGCGTCTCGTAGAACATCTCTTGCTTCGTCCACAGTGGCGATCCCCACCAACGCATTCCCTATTACGAGACTGTGATCCAAGAACGACAGCGGGAGACCAGGAACGAATGTGTGTACCCAGAGGGCCAGGCGGGCCAGTTCCACAGCAATTGGGTTGATGTCCACCCCGTAAATACATCTTCGTGCGATCTGGCGTCGCAAGAGTCTTTCGAACTCGATAGTGGCGCCATTTGCTTCAAGCGTCTCTCCGGCCGCGCCACTAAGCCTGAGTAACTCGTCTAGAACAATCGGAAGTGGACGGTTCGCAAGGTATCTTGAGAATCCAAGCTCGATGCGATCCAGCGCGGCGACCAGGAAATGTCCCGAACCCATAGTTATGTCTACAATCCGAAAATCGAAGAATGCCTCCCCCGCTTCGCGTACTGACAGTTCATCGAGACGATTCAGATGATCCTTGATTGCAGGGTCTAGACCACGTTCGAGCAAATACTCGACCGCAAAATGCTTGGTGAAGTACGAGCCGGTCGATTTGCGTGCGCCGGAGGTGTCGTGCAGAAAAGCCTGGCCTTGACGAACGACGACTTTGTCCTTCGTCTTGGCAGGACGGTAGCGTTCCTGCTTGTCCTTGACCTCGGTCGTCAGATCGGCTTCGGCAATCGACAACTCGTTTTCTAGCAGGCCCTCATACACGGTGCCGAACTCACGGACGCCGAGGCTACGAAAATCGACTGCCCCCCACCCCTCGGGTGTGCGATCGACGAGTAGCGCCGCCAGAACCGGACCGAATACGTGATCTCGGAGCCGCACTCGCGCAATCGCCGCTCCAATAGGAGACACACTGGGGTCGCTGGAAAATAGGCCGCCGTTATATTTCGGGACACCCCACTCGGTGTTCCCTTGATCCACAGCACGAAACAGCCGCTCGACATCCTCCCAATGCGCCGTTGTTGCTTCGCCAAAGTGGCGTTGTTCGCGGAGCATCGTGGTTAGATCATTGGCCTTCTTCTTGAGCGAGCGGTCCCGGTAAAACTCGTTTGTCTTGTATGGCAGGAGTTCTTTGTCTTCCGCGTAAGCGACGAACAGAAGCCGGAACAAGATGACCAACGCCATCTCGTATGTGTCGGCCAGGTCTTTCGCGATGGGACTCCGCAGGTTGCGGGCTACCATCAGTCCCTGCGCTAGCGGAGGCACTACCTCATTGTAGATGCGATCCCGTAGGCGGCTACCCAGGTCGGCCGCGTAGCGGGCTGATGTCTCTAGTATTTGGTGAACCGTCCCGTTCTTCCTGAGAGCCGCTGCCGAGAAAAGCAGCCATAGGTAACTGGCTTGATCTTCAGGAAGCAGGTCGAGTCGAATCTCGGCATACGTTTCACTTCGGCCTCGCTGGCCTGTTCCCACGCCAACCCGAACCGGATACAAGCGGATGGCTGGCCCGGTCAGCATTATGACGTAGTCGAGGTTCTCGGCATCTGCACGGGCCAGGGCATACGAGATCGGCGACAGGTTCGAGAAGCGCGAACTTCCGATCTCTGGAACCTCGTCGCGCTCAAGCAGAACTGCGACAGCGACCCGCGAATCAGCCGCCCGCAGAACATAGGCTGCACCGGGAAGCGCTTCGATGGTAAAGCCGAGTCCGGTGAGGAGATCCCGCTCACGCAGTTTGAGTAAGGGTGTCGCAGCGTTCCGGGCCTCGATCCAGTCGCCGCGTTCTGGAACGCCAGCTTCCAGCTCGTGGCTCGCAAACAACCCTTCGTTCCGCAACCCGGAGCTGTGAGACTCCAACTCACTGAGTACATTGTTCAGGAAGCGAAGAGCTGTATGACGGTCCGGCTCGTCGAGCGCTGCGGCGCAAATGCGCTCCACTCTTCCGAACTCGAGGTCAGTGTATGTCCAAGGATGGTCGCCGGAAGGTCCAATTAACGCCGCTTTGCCGTCATACAGACTCACCAAAAGAACAGGAGTGGCGCGGCCAGCAACTCGCGCCTTCCAAGCAGCTCTCAGCCCCTGAACCGACGGTTTTACGGAGGAAGTTGTGACGAGAATTTCGAGCGCACCAGCGCCGTTGCCGAGAAGGAGCCCTTCAACCCGAAGGCCGTCCGCCTCGGCCGAAGCAACCGGCCGTAATTCGCGATCTGCGAGAAAGTCCATCAGACGAGTAGCCAGTCAGGATAGTCCACGAGCGCGGGAATTGCTATGAGCGAATGCCGGAACAGGTGTGATTAGGGGTCAGCGAGGCTCGTGGCGCCCAATACGAGGCGTCTTCACGGCGCAATTCGTTAGTCTTCTTATTGGTCTTAATTTGACTGGTGTAGTAAAGGGTTGGCGGCGAATCTCCCCTTGCGACCCAAAGGTCGGTGGTTCATCTCCACCGCAGACATTGCTGCAGCCCCTTGTACGGCCTTGCCCAAAACCTTGTGTTTGTGGCCAGGTGAACTGGGCGATCTCGTGCGCCGTAGTATCAAGCACTTAGCAGAACAGATTCACAAGGGTAATTGGGCAAGCGAGTACAACACCCGCTGAGCCGAGTTCCTCTTGATTGATTCGATCAGCACGAGGGGATTCTGCGCGAAGGTAGCGCGTGTCCGTCTGTGCCTCGCCAATCGGAGTCAGGTTGTACCGTCAAAAATAGGGCGCCACGCGCCATCCGAACCACACGTGTGATGCGCCACATCTCCTGATCGGGATGGTGGTCGCGTTTGAATTCGGAGAATTAGAGTGGCAGGCCGTATTGCGGGTCAACAACCTCTGACTTGGTTTGCGGTGGCATGACCGCAAGGAAGCGTACGCAGCGTTTGAGAAGCCGTCTGCATGAAACATCCGAAGCGCGAGGGCGTGAACCAAACCGGCGCTAGATCCATGACCAGCGTAATTGTGACAGCGAATTGCGCTGAGCCAAGCTCCAGTAGACGTTGAACGAGCCAGGGTTCGGCCACTCATGACGACGCTTTCCGCATAGAACCGGAACAAGTATTTTGCTCTTCATGACATTTCTAGTTCCCACTCTAATATTGGTTAACTCATTGAAACCACAGCGCTTTTCTGGTTTCTAGGAAATTCCTAGGTGATTTACGCGCGCTGGTTAACCCGTTGACAACACGGTCCCAAAGGCGCATAAATAGCGGGCTTGGAGCAGTTCTCGGTGCATTTTCTGGTGCATTTCTAGGAAGAAACGCGCTAAGGGCCTGAATTGGTCTGGTTTGCGTGACAGTTTGGATCGTTTACGAATTCGACACGCGAATGGGAGTTCGGTGGTCTTCGCGCCCCAATGCCGTCCGTCCAACCTCCCGTCCCGACGCAGAAAGTCCCAGGTGTGATGACCGGAATGTTTCCAACGGAACAAGGCTTCCCGCGTCTCACGGGCGAGAAGCGACCCGGCTGAACAGCCAAGGCGGAACTGAAAGTGCGTCCGCTCGTTCTGCCGCAAAGACCAGCCGCTGGTAAGTGCTCCAGTGCATACCCTTGGGCTTGTCTGGGAAAGCCTCTGCCATGCTCCCGGAGCCGCCTAGCTTCATCCGAATCGCTTGGATGCGCCGTAACGCCCGGTAGTGGGGCTGTTCCCTTTGGCTCTCATAGGCGAGCCCGTGGCAATTACGGCACGCGAAGATACCACCGCCATAGAGGACCGCCGCACGTCGTCCACATCCTCGCGCAGGGCATAGAAACCACGTTCTCTCACCGCCGTAACGACAAGGCGTGCGAACAAGCTCCACTGGGTATTCCTCTTGCTGCCACTCGCCTGACTCGCCCCTCTTATGGCTGTAGGACAGGATGATCGAGTTCAATGTTGTACGGCCTTGAATTGCTCCCGTTTCGACCCCGTTGCGGCCCCAGCGAACAGTGAACGATGTACCGGGCCGAAGAAGGCCATCGCGATTCAAGGAAAAAACGTCAATCTTGTGGAAGTAATCCGTTGTGGCTCTTCCGCTGCCATACCGCCCCATCACGTCACCTTTCAACGAACCGAAATCATTAGGCAATCAGACGTTTGTTCTCTCGCCAGTGACTCACTGCAATCCGTTAAGTCACTGTGCATCATTGAGTTGAAGACTTGCGAGCTATTTTGACTACCGCAAAGAATCAAAGCTGCAGTAGTTTGGAGAATGTTCTCTTAAACTATTTACGATATATAGAGTTAGGTGGTATCAAGGACTGCGTCTCAACTTGAAAACCATTGATTAAATGGGGAAATCAATCGTAATGTCTCCCGATAGCACACGTCTGTCATTGCACTCTTCTGGCAAGGGCTTCCGGGATTTCCCGCATGCCGCAGGTTTGACATTCATAACCGCCGGTATTATTTCGGCGATAGAGGGCGTAACCGGCACACTTTGGACAGTGCGGGAAGTTGGCTAGTCTACCTCCACGCGACCGGAGAATTGTCATCAGTTCTGTCCTGTGGGCGCGCAGTCCCTCCACCAATTGAGCTGCATTCTGCGGCAATGCGAACCGGATTCCATTGCCATCCAGAGCCAGAAGACCACCAGCCCGCAACACCGCTTCAATAAGCGCCATCGTCGTCATATGCGGCCCTCGATCATCAGAGAAACGCCTTTCTCCATGGGATCGTCAAGTGTGCAACTAGGGCGGTTTTCTTCGTGTGTGTAACTAGGGCATGAGGCTGGCGACTGTGTAACTAAGCCACTACTTACAGTATTTAGTTCTACACTTCCTGGTTCCACGCCAGTGTTGAACGTGAACAATGTCGCTTTCCGATGAGGAACGTGGCGGGCAACGAGCGTAAGCAGTCCCTCCTTTGTTGCCCGTTGGCGGAAGCGGGAAATGAGGGTGAACCCACATTCGAGCAAGGCGCCGATGCGTTTCAGCGGTAATGCGATTGGCTGGCCCTGCCGTGCTGCTTGCAGCTCTCGTGCGAGGTCTAAGAACAGTTCATAGCGAGACTGTCTCTCTTTACGAACAGCCTCCCATGCCGACTCCAGCGGGTCGAGTCCTCCTACAGGATAACGAGCGATCGAAGAAGCGATCTTCAAGACTTCATCAACCGGCAGAAGCGGTTTACATCGCCGCATGTTCGCCGCTTGCAGTTCGGTCTCAATCTCTCGTTGGGTCGCGCCTTTTCGTCTTCGAGCACCAGCCAACCGAGTGAGACCGTCATTGCGCTGGCCTTCCAGCAAGACGCCGATCTCAGCTCTAGGAACCGGCAATTGCTTCGCGGAGGCGGCGAGTTCGCAAAGCCAACTCGGAGCGGCTGCGACGGGCACATCAGAATCAATCCAGCGATAGGTCTGGCCAGAAGGGTGAACACTGGGCGGTACGAGCACATACCCGCCGTCTCCTCTGACATCCAGACCTAGCCCCAACTTCCCGGCGCTGTTTCTGATCGTGTTGCCCGTCGGATACGCGAAGTACAAGTGCTTACCACGAGCGGTTACAGCAGTCAGAGTGTTCAGCCAGTCGCCCCCGTGTTGTTGGCAGAGTGCATCAATCGCCGATGCGCCCTCGGACCCATCTACGTCTAGCACCCATAGGCCCGAGGCCAGACCGCAAGCAACAGCCCAGTTGCAATTTGGGTGTTTCTTGCGCCAGGAGCGGATCGGATGGAACTCGTATGTTGCCCGACCGGGCCAGTTCTTAAGGAGTGGCGTCTTGTCGCGGAGTTTGCATGGAAACAAACGCCAGCCTAGTTCGGCGAGCCGCTCCATCTGGATGGCAAGAGTTGGCACAAGAGAATCACATAGACACTCTTCAGGGACATCGAGGGGCGTCACACCGTCTCCAACCATTCGTGCGCTCCTACGCTCCTAAGTGCCGTTCCTGAGCGGAACGAAGCGAAGCAATTAGCTGTTCTCTGCGCTGCTGAGAGATTCTCCGTTTGGGCTTCACACCAGCGGCCCGGATCGCCGCCTTTGCCTGAATCGGATGGTTTGGATCGAAGGTGGCAGCACCCTCGCCGTCCCCGTCTTGCACGAGATTGCATCCAGCTTCGAGCAGCGTGGTGCGGACACATCCCCAGTAGCGCCTTCGGGGCGGATCGGGCATGACCAGCACGCCCAATAGGTCGCTGCTGTACTCATAAATTTGGCCGGAGCGGCCCAGAACAATCTTCGTGCAATCTTCACTAGCGCGAGGTCTCAGTCTGTAACGGTTTGCGAATGATTCGATATCGCTGACTTTCTTCGGGGTTTTACTCCGCATTTAGATCCGCCCCCGATTCGACCAGCCTGCGACGCGGCACATTCGACCTGCCGCCGTCTTCAATGACCTTCTCCAACTCCGACTCGCGGATCATCGTGCGCGAACCGACCTTGGTTCTCTGTAACCGACCTTGTGAAAGCCATGCGTGAACTGTCCATTTACTGATACCGCCAAGCCGGCGGGCTGCTTCGTTTACCGAGATCAATGGGTCCAAATTCGTAAGCCTCCGAGAATCTTCTTGCAAACCAAACTCAAGCCTGCTATAAGTATGCAAGAATAATGACACACAAATAAATAGCTTTATTATGTCTCACGAAATTAAATTGCCGGTGGTCCTAAGAGCCAACTCAATAAAGGGCGGTTGGCAGCTTGCAGGTGAGGAAGACGGGATTCCAATCGTTGAGCAGCATACCTTTCTTGACGATGTGATCCACTCCCAGGAGTGGCGAACGCACGAGAATGGAACCGTGTATTCCCACAAGCTGCCGGTAGAAGAGCTTCAGGCGCGTTTAGAGGAGACCGAAATTAAGTTCAGCGACCCCTGGCACCTGCTTCAGGACTTCACCGCCATCAAGACGAGCAAAGACTTGCTAGCTTTCCTTAATTCCACCGGGCACTTTTGTGATCCCGCCTACGGCGATGTCGCGGACATCTATTGGAGTCTTGATGACTACGTTGAAGCGGGTGACCTCCGTTACGGAGTTACCGATTTTTGGCAGCTTCAAGAACACTTGGCGGAAATGCTTTTGACAAGGCGGCCCGTCATCGACATCACCTTGATCCCCGAACGATGGGAGCACGCTTTCACCCAGGGCTGCAGCTTTCACGTATTACGCAGGCTGGGTGAGTGTGTGGGCGAACTCAAAATCCACGACACTCTGAGCACTCTGATAGTGATCACTCAGATCAAGGTGTTGCAATGTGGCAGATTTCGGGTGTGCAAACGAGGCGACTGTGGGCGAATATTCGAGGTTGAGACAAGAGGCAGACGCAGGAACGACTACTGCGGTCATCTATGCGCACACACAGCTTGGCAGAGACGCGATCGGAAGACCAAAGTACAGGTTATCGACGAGAGATTGCAGTTCGGCTATGGAAGCTACAACAAAGCAAGGAAAGGTGCCTAGCGATGGCGATCTACAAGCGCGGTTCGATCTACTGGTACAAGTTCACCTTCAACGGTGAGGCCATACGGGAATCCACCCGGCAGAAGAATCAGCACAAGGCAAAGGACATGGAGTCCACGCATCGCTCTCGGCTCGCAATGGGCGAAGTCGGCATCCGCGAGAAGAAGCGCGTCCCTACCCTCTCTGACTTCATGGAGAAAGACTTTGTGCCCTACGTCGAGGTGAAACACGCAGAGAAACCGGGAACCGTCGAATACTACACGGACGGCTCGAAGATGGTTTGTGACACGGACCTTGGCTCGTTGCGGTTGGACGAGATAAACGACCAGCAGGCGCAACGGTTCGCAGCGCAGAAGTCGAAACTCTCAGCCTCTCGCATCAATTGCGGCCTTCGGACTCTCCGCCGTGCCTTGAATCTGGCGTACCAATGGGGGAGTCTGGAAAGACCCGCCAAGATCACGCTCGCCAAAGGTGAGCGGCAAAGGGACCGCGTGCTTACAGACGCGGAGCTGACGGCATATCTCTCGGCGTGTCCTCAGCCGTGGAGAGACGCGGCAACGATCATTCGCGGTACAGGAATGCGGCCAGGTGAGGTTTTCACGCTTCGCTGGGAGCGGGTGTTGCTCAGTGGTGAGCGAGGGCTCCTGCAAGTCTCTGAGGGCAAATCCAAGGCGGCAAAGCGCATCCTGCCGCTCGTCCCCGAAGTGTACGCAGTTCTGGAACGTCGCAGAGAAGAACAGGGGAAGCCGGAAGAAGGTTGGGTGTTCCCTTCCAACTCAGCCGAGGGGCATTTGAACGGCGACACAACGAAGGACCAGCACGCGATTGCCGTGGACCGGTCTAAGGTCGCACGGTTCGAGCCTTACATCCTGAGGCACACCGCCCTAACGCGGCTTGCTGAATCGGGCTGCGACGTATTCACGCTGGCGAGAATTGCCGGGCACAGTTCGATAACGATCACGCAGCGATACGTGCATCCTCAGGCGGACGCAGTGGACCGAGCCTTCACAGCATTCGGGAAATTGGGCACAGCAGCAGAACCGAAAAAACTCGGAGTGGGCACAATTTTAGGCACAGTCGAAAAAAGCGAATCTGGCGAGGCCCTATAAGTTGTTGGTGCGAAAGGGGGGACTCGAACCCCCACGGTTTTACCCGCCAGATCCTAAGTCTGGTGCGTCTGCCAATTCCGCCACTTTCGCATTTAGAACCAATGATTTAAATGCACTATTTTGGTGCAATCAAGTTGAAGGGGGGTTTTTGAAGGGACTGAAATGCAACTTTAACTCTTTTCTCATTGCGCGCTAATTCATTGCTTCAGTCATTTCGAAACCCATTCCACATTAACTATTGTACCGCCGCATTCGGTATCTTCATACGTCACCAGGTAGCCTCCGACACCCGTGGAGAAAGCTTCTGATATGGGCGGCGGTCGGCCATCGCATCGTACGGACACATGTCCAAAACTAAAGGTGCCTGATCTCGCAGGCGCTTGAGAATAAGGTGTACTGGCTGGCCATCCGCGCATGCCGATGCCAGAATCGACAGCACGACAGCACCTCCGCGCACGGTGTATGATGGCTCGCCTTACGCGCTCCAGGTGTCCATCACGGAAGCGGCTACGGAGGCAGAACTACGCGTTCTAGACAGCCGCAACGATAGGCAATGGGTCTGCGCGGTGTTTGATAACATCCTGCAGGAACACTACATTGGGAGGGCTGAATGCCTGAGAATGTGATCAGTGGACGAGAACCCGCATACGCCGTGCAAAGAACCCTGCACCCTCGGGTATTGGGCATCGTACTGGCCGGCGGCAAAGGAACCCGGCTCTTTCCGCTCACCCGGGAGCGCGCCAAGCCTGCGGTTCCGTTCGGAGGCAAATACCGGATCATCGATTTCGTCCTCAGCAATTTCGTGAATTCCGGAATCAATTCGATCTACGTGCTCACGCAGTTCCGCAGCCAGTCGTTGCTCCAGCATTTGAGCGAGGGATGGCAGTTCGGTGGAATGCTGAAGAGCCACTTCATTATCAACGTTCCGGCACAGATGCGTTCGGAGGACGAATCCTGGTACCAGGGAACTGCCGACGCCATCTTTCAGAACATTAATCTCATCGAGCAGTCCGATCCCCACTTGGTGGCCATTTTCGGAGGCGACCACATCTACCGCATGAATGTCGCCAGCATGATCGATTTCCACATGGCGAAACAGGCGGAAGTGACTGTCGCCGCCATCCCAGTTGCCCGCCAGTACGCCGGCGATTTCGGCGTCATTGAGGTCAACGAGGATGGACGCATAGTGGCCTTTCACGAAAAGAACCCCAACGCGCCCACTATGCCCGGCGATCCCAGTCGGGTTTACGCCTCAATGGGGAACTACATTTTCTCCACGCGCACTCTTTTGGATCTGCTCAAGGCCGACGCGAAGACCGCCGGTAGTCATCACGATTTTGGAATGGATATCCTGCCCAAGCTGGCCGGCAACGGCGCCATCTATGCTTACAACTTCGAGGCCAACCGGATTCCCGGCGAGGTCGAAGGCTCCATGCCCTACTGGCGCGATGTCGGCACCATCGAAGCCTATTACGAAGCCAACATGGACTTAAACGACGTCAAGCCCGATCTCAATCTTTACAATCGCGAGTGGCCGGTACGAAGCACGGGCTACCCCGATCCGCCCGCCAAGTTCGTCTTTGATGAAGAAAATCGCCGCGGCCAGGCCATTGACAGCATCGTATCGGGCGGATGCATTCTTTCGGGCGGCGTGGTGCGCAAGTCTGTTCTCGGGCGCGGCGTCCACGTCCACACCGGTGCGCTTGTGGAAGGCTGCGTCATCATGGACAACTGCGACATCGGACGCCATGCCAAGGTGCGCCGCGCCATCCTGGACAAAAACGTCCGTATTCCCGCAAACACCACGGTTGGCTACGATCTCGATGCCGATCGTGCGCGCGGATGGCACGTGACCGATTCCGGCATAGTCGTTATTGGGCGGGAACACAGCACAGTGCCAGTGGCGGCAATGTTCGTCTGAGTCTCCGAAGCTCAGATGGCTGGCTGCTCGAATATTCTCAGGCGGAATAGGCGTGCGCGTATCCGTCTCCGGTAGCGATTGCCGAAACGGGCGACATGCAGCTCGTCGTGCTCTCCAGCTGCGGTCCTATCGGCCGCATTTCCGTGTCTATCGATTTGACGGTGCCTGGCAGGAGATTAGATCAAGCATGGATGCATGACTGGGTCGTACTTCAGCAGTCCGTTTACGACGGCGAAGGACGGCGAGAATTCGGGAAACTGTGCGTTACTCCTGGATGAAATTCGTTGGAAGCCAACCTCAGAACCGGAATCAATAATGCGGATCGCCGCCCTGGAGATATCCGAAGCAAGGTACCTTGACGCTCCTTTTTCTCGTGTGAAATCGTATTGCGCTGCTGTGTACTGCACTGCTATTTCGAGCCTTTGGCCTGCGGCTGCTCCGCAGGCAGACTCAAAAATTTCCGCTCCAGGTAGGCAGTAACCCGGCGCGGGCCAGCGGCGACCTGAATTTTTCTGCCCCAGGCGCCGAAGTCTGTCTTGCGCAGTATGACGACATGTTCTCCCGGAACAACGCTGGCCGTGAACGGCGTTTTGCCGAGGTAGCCACCATCCAGGTAGACGTCCGCTCCGACGGGATTCGATGAGATGTCGAGCGTGGCTTGCGGCGGTGCCGCCGGCTTCGCCTCCGGTTGCGCGGGCGGAGAATCGGCTGACGCCGTCAGCACTGCCGGAGTCGGTGAATCTACATCGCAGTTGACGTAATAGACCGAGAGGGGAGCGGTTATACGCTTGTGCTCCGGAGCCTCCATCAGGTCGCGATGAATGTCGGTTATGACTTGTTCCAGCATCTTTTCCCGCGAATGGTCCGAATCGACACTGTAATGCGACACGTGGCGACCCTGCTGACTGTAGGCGCGAATCACAAGCACTTTTTTGGATGAGTCGATTCGCTGGAGGTCGATGCTGTTCGTGGTCGCCGGGGGAAGGGTCCCAGTATACGAGTAGTTCCAAGTGCCGCCATAGCTGCTGATACCGGCGAGGTTCCCTGACAGCGGTCCGCTGCTGGTATAGGTATGCGCCGAAGGAGACAGCCCGTCGAAACTGGTCTCGCTGGTGGAGAAGATCACCACGTAGTTGGCGGTGCTAGCCGAAGGAATTTGCGAAAGGCACAACTCGGGGTAACCCTCAACATGGTATTTCTTGCCGATCCACTTGGCAGCGAACTTAGGAATGGCAGGGACAGGCTGCCCACCCTCAGCCATAGCGAACGAGATGGTCTTGGCGCATGCCACAGAGGCCGAGGGCGCGGACGATTGTGCCGGCGCAATTGTGGCCATTGCGGTAATGACGAATAGTCCAAATACCATTTTCATCCGCAGCTCGTTAACGAATCCCATTCTTGACAATCTCTAATTGTGCAGCAGTGATCTACTGCAGTAGCGCCACCTGAAGTCCTGCGAACGACGGCCAGGGATTTAAATACATGTAAATGTTCGTACTACCACCCAATTGGAGTGAGTCCGTGACTATGCTGCCAATGGTGTAGGAACCTGACGGAGAGTTCCCTTTTAGATTGTAACTGCTACCAAATCCTGCCGTGTCGCAGGGTTCCGTGCCTGTGCCGTTAGCGGTATGACATTGGTGGAAGTACTGGAAACCTGACACGATTGAGCTTCCGCCTCCCTGCCAATCCGCACTCGCAGCGGCGGAGCGATCCTGCCAGAAAATGAATCCGCGGTACTTGCCACTCGGATCTAAATAGTTACTGTTGATAGTTGTCCCTGCACCGCAAGGTCCCAACAGGATGTTCCCAGTTATACTTGTTATTGCTTGTATAGGTGGCGGGTTGGGACCGCCGCCAGGGCACTGCAGCGTTACCGACGTCACGGATACTCCGTCAGTAGGACTGACGTGCGCGCCGCCGGCAATATAGTAAGCATCAACATTGTGGCCGGCGCCATTGCCGTTCGTCCCTGTGCCCGAATTGGCAGAAACGCACACGTTGGAGTGCGGGTTACCTCCTGGACAATTCGATCCGTTACCAGAGAAGTAGAACAGTACACCACCCGAACCGTCTCCAGTTGCCGTGCTGATGCGAACAGTAGAGTTCGATTCAAGAGTCAGACCGTTGGTCACATAGTAGAGCCCTGGATCGAAGATAGCCGTTCCAGCGTGCGTACCTTGCTTCTTTATGTCTATACCCTTGGAGCCGTTGTATATACCAGGAATATACTCATCGCAACCGTCGGGATCCGGGCAGCCATTAACCCCGTGAGCGACCTGAGTGGGATTTGGATTCAACGGGAGACCTGTTGAACTTGGTGCAGTAATATTTGCGTACGGATCGGCTATGGGAGGCGTCGGGTACAACCACTGCCCAGGTCTGACGCCGAAGAGTACTCCACCCGGTGCTGTCGCGGGCCCTCCGAATGTTGCCAGGTCGCCACCACAAAGGCTTGGAGTAGAGGCGCAATTGGGGCCCGCTTTTCTTAGATCAACCGTAGCGCTGCCCCCAACGCTTACCGCGGCGGCGTCCTTCGAGTTCACCTCTACACTTGTCGTTGGGCCACCTGAGATTAGAACTGTGGGGCTGCCCTGCACGCTAAACGAGTTTGTTAGGGTTGGATGCAGCACGATGATCGGTGGCGCGGAAGGAAAGGCCGTCAACCCACACACTGACCTAGTGTGGACCGGCCTGAACGCTCCGTAGATCGGGAAGAACGAGGCTACGTTCCTGGTGGCATCCACCTGGACGAACGATACGCCCGCAGGTGCGGTGTGACCCGCGAGAGCGGTCAAGAACTGCATTTTCACGACGTCCCGTGGGCTGGCTCCGCCGGTACTGTTGAAACCGTTGTAGCCGGCAATGATGCAGGGGGCGGCTGTCGTAGCGGTCTTACAATCAATAGTTAGTCCCGGTTGTGGAACGAAATTCATCTGTGACGTCGATTGTCCCAGCGCAACCATGTACAAGTCCATAGCTGCTGCCTGGCATGTAGCGTCGGCAGCTGTCCTCGCCAATTGCCGCTGGTGCCAGAGATTGGTGTAGTCTGCGGCGAAGGCGATGAACCCTAAGAGCATTAAGGAGACTCTGAACAAGTACTTCGATTTCCACCGATCTGCGGTTTAGATTGAGAGGAAATTTGGCGGAGGGCTGGTAGAGCGATGCAACAGCAGAC
>Ga0207926_1000180_pt1 | contig 32804 bp, 38 predicted proteins | sample NGESurdeep072012_8_FD_184454 | JGI IMG/M metagenome (GOLD analysis project Ga0207926, IMG submission 184454) | Arctic peat soil microbial communities from Barrow, Alaska - NGEE Surface sample 210-1 deep-072012 (SPAdes) | ecosystem: Environmental > Terrestrial > Soil > Wetlands > Peat ...
AGTGTTCCCAGTGTGGCTTTTGAAAATAGCTGTGACATGGTGGTTCCTTCTGAACAGTGATTGGGCTAATTTAAGAATAAGGAAAATGGTTGGGCGCGCGATGCCAAAAACGAAATGTCTCCCGCACATAAAATAAACAGATTATTACTAGTGTTGGTAGTAGGGGAAAGGAGTTTGCAACGCAGTTGTTAATATACTCCGAATCACACGGGTCAGCATCATTCAACATTCCTGACGGACACATGACTCGCATGCACTTATTGAATCACATCAATAAGTGCATCCAGATCTCCGCTGCGCTCTTGATACGTAGGCTTGTAGAGTGTGGGTGAGTTAGATGGTGTTCGAAGAGCCTATGGAAAAGGAAAATTTCGAAGGTGCCCCAATTCCGATATGACGTAATTTGTATACCTTGGCGAAGGCTAAAGATGAAATTTCGTCAGTTTAATTATTTATCTGACATTTGCAAAATACATCCATATCCCCCGCTGCACCAATACCGGCGCCACTCTGGTCAATTCAAACTTTGTCTTGGCATGTAATATGCTCGTTCTTTTGTCAAGGATAGAAAATCCAGATTCGGTGGTAACAAGCCGTAATACCATGGAAGCAGAAGGAGGTGTGTCATGAAAGTCACTATGAACATGAGCAACTACGAAATCGAGCATGAAACGATAGAGCCCGAGTACAGCGATGAGATTTTGTGCGCCGGTTGGAATCCTGAAATTGACTCCGTGTGTCAGCAGCTGCAGCTTGTGCCGACTGCCCAACAGCTGATTATGCCGGCTGACCTTGCGACGGAAGTTGCGGAGCTATTTTTGAAAAAGATGCATTCCTATCCGCTCTAACTGAGTGGTGGTTTTTTATTGCGGCCAGAAAAAGCCACAAGAAATGTTACGGGGGTGGTTCAATCAACTTCCACCGTAGGGTTTATTCCTCGCTTCCCCTATTACCCACCTTATATCCTTTGCTGCCATCAGGCGGGTTTATTTGGTCTTGTGCTCCAGCGCAATGCCGAACAACTCCAGAGCAACGCCCAGGATAAGCAGCAGCGCACCCGGCCAAGCTTCAGGAGCGAGGAGCATCAGCATTGCGCCCAGCACCACCATGATCACTGCGATGGTGCGCCGGGTGCGTGGATTCTTTATCATATGACCTCCCCCACTATTCCTTGGTGTGTGTTTTAAGTATAGATTACATGATGGCTTTCGGTCGACATGTTTCTCGGCCGATTTGCCAGAGTGTTAATCATTATGCAATGACGGAGATCACCATGAAGAAACTGAAACATGAAGCGGAATTATTCAAAGGCGCACTGCTTGCGGGTGTGAAATACGCGGAGGGACGCGGCGTGGTCGAGTTCGAAGCAACGGATTCGGCAAGCGAGAAACTCCTGTACATCTACAGGCTGTTGGTTCACGATAAAGTCATCCAGCCCTTGCCCGAAGATCAGGTCGCTGAAAAAACGCTGAGACACAAACTGGCGATCTGGTATGCAAAACAATTGCCGAAAGATCATCCGCTTTTACAATAAATAAATGGCTGGCTCAATCCGCCCCCCATTAATCGCACGAACATCAACTCGACATTCGCATCCGGTTTACAGAGATGAATACAGACGACAACACAGAAAAATTCCGCATCGATAAGTGGCTATGCGCCGCACGTTTCTTCAAGACGCGCTCACTGGCGGCTGACGCTGTCGAGTGCGGCAAAGTGCATATCAATGAAGCGCGCGTCAAACAGGCCAAGTCGGTCGTGGTGGGAGACATGCTCACCATCAATATCGGTCAGAAACAATATGTGGTCGAGGTGCTGGCATTGTCCAATCGGCGCGGTCCTGCATCCGAGGCGCAGAAGCTGTATCGTGAGACCGATGCCAGCCGTCAGCGGCGCGAGGCCATTGCCGCACAACTCAAGGCACAGCCGCAGCCTTTCTTTTTCAAGGGCAGGCCGACCAAACGCGACCGGCGCGAGATCGAGCATTTCAAGAAAGGGAGGTGATATCAGCTCCGACATACAGCCGGCATACAGAATCAGATCTGCAAAACGTTGGCAACTGAGTCCGGTTCTGTGCCAGGCATAGATGTCATTTCGACCCGTCAAATAGCATCTCCAGACGCATGCTGAGTGAGGGGCTCGATCGGTAATTGTTTATTTTTGGAAAATGCAGTTGCGGGCTTAATTCGAAGAACATCCAATCCCGATGCAATCGGTAACGATAAAGTATCGATACCACATAATCCGTCACCTGAGACTCCGGGTTAGTGACCCCGATAGCACTAGCCTGATACAGCAAAGCAGTACGATCATTCACGGTGTGGTAGATCGACAGATCCTGGCGCAGGTCGAAGTTCTGTTTGTCATTGAGCCATGTGGCATTACTGGTGGCGCGAAACAGAACCGGTTCGCTCAAAAAATGTTCCAGGTCAAGCTGGGTGGTTTCTCCTGCACCTATGGTATCGAACCAATATACTGACTCGGCAGCTTTCATCCGCCACTGATCCAGAGAAACCGAGTAGCTGCCCCTTGCACGCGCGAAGGGATTTATTCTTATGCCTTGAAATTTAAGCCCCGCATCAGCACTCAAGTGCAATGCCTGTAATTCTGCTTTTATCTTCTCATAGCGCACCGCTATGCCATAACTTTGCGGTGCGGAAACCTGATTGGTAAGGGGTGAATTTTGGGTTTGAATTGGCTCGCCGGTAATATTTTGATCGGGGTTGGACTCCAGCAATAGATGCAACCGCTTTTCCGTGGAAGGTAAGTTCAAATTGGCTCTTGCTGAAAGCACGAACTTGCGGTCACCGCCATATCCGGACACTCTGGCAAGGTCCAATTGCATCACGGTTTTATTGCTTTCCTGGTAATTGCGATCATTGCCAAAAAAACGATCGATATCGGTTGCGAAGCTGACGATCTTCCCGGATAAATAATCACGCTTAACATCAATAGAATCAAGTAGATCAGACGATTGTTCAGGTTGCGCCGATTGTGCAGGTTGTGCAGGTTGTGCAGGTTGTGCAGGTTGTGCAGGTTGTGCAGGTTGTGCAGGTTGTGCAGGCTGTTCAGCGCCAAGCAACTTCAAGGGAGAAAGAAGAGTGATACCCAACAGCAGACTCAACGAAAGGCTGGAAGGCCGGACAGAATTTTGTTCGGGAGGGGACATATCACGCAGATATTACACAATCCGGGCGCATAAGCGGAGTTTGATCTGACGTATCAATGTCAGCAAAAGTCCGAAATCGGTTGGCTGAAATTATCGATGGCGGAGTATACTTTTGCCTCGTTAAAAGGCGATGTTCCCGATGGGAATGAGCCGGCGTTCACGCACCATGACGATATTATTGAAAGGAGCGATTCATGTTTATTTCACAATACGGTTCAGTGTCACGATGGCTTCCGGCGCTGCTCGCCACTTTTGGTTTGGTAGTATGGGCCGTGAACAGTCACGCATCCCCCCAATCCGATGCCCAGCAAGCAGTAAATTACAAACAGGCGGTTGCCAGCCCGATTCGAACCGATGACGACAGGGGTGCGGATGCCAAGCGCAAGCCGCTGGAATTCCTGCAGTTCACAGATGTGCGGCCCGGTATGCGGGTACTGGATATTGCGGCGGGCGCTGGTTACACCACGCAATTGCTTGCGCTGGCCGTTGGAAAAAACGGCATTGTCTGGGCACAAGGGACCCGATCATCGCAGGCACTTGAGCAGCGACTGTCCAGTCATCCGCAAGCTAACATCGTTCCGGTTATACGGCCTTTCGAGGACCCGGTACCCGATGACGCAGCCAGGCTGGATTTGATCACCATCATCATGAACTATCACGATATCGCCTACATGCCCGTAGACCGCACCAAGATGAACCAGCGGCTGTTCAATGCGATGAAACCGGGTGGACATCTGGTTGTGCTGGATCATTCGGCCAAGACGGATAGCGGCATATCGGCGGCCAAGACCCTCCATCGTATCGACGAGAAGGTCGTTGTGGACGAGTTTCGGCAAGCCGGTTTCCGGCTTGAAAAATCGGGCGATTTTTTGAAAAATCCGGCCGACCCCCGCGAACAGGCTTTCTTCGATATGAAGATACAGACAGACAAATTCGCACTGCGCTTCGTCAGGCCTTGATGGGTCAGCCTGATAGCCGCAAAAAATCGAGGATAACGATGAAAACCGCATTGATCACCGGAGCCAGCCGCGGCATCGGCCTGGAGTTTTGCCGGCAGTATGCCGCAGAAGGCTGGCGTGTTCTGGCTTGCAGCCGCCATCCCGAAAAGTCGGAAGCGCTGGCCAAACTGGCGGCTCAGTATCCCGAGCTGATTGAAACGCATGCTCTGGATGTCGCAGATCATGCGCAGATCGAGCATTTGGCGCAGGTGCTGGAGGGTGAATCCCCCGCCCCTGCATACATAGACCTGCTGATAAACAACGCCGGCATCTGTCCTGATTCCGATAAAAGAGGTTTTGGCCATACCGATTATGCGGAATGGACGCGGGCATTCCGCATCAACACCATGGCGCCGCTCAAGATGGCCGAGACATTCGCCACACAAATCGCCCGCAGCAAGCAAAAAACCATCGTGACCATCACCAGCAAAATGGGCAGCATTGCGGACAATGGCGGAGGCGGCAGTTACCTTTACCGCACCAGCAAAACGGCGGTGAATATGGTTGTGAAGAGCCTTGCCATCGATCTGAAACCAAGCGGAATCACTGCGGTAGTATTCCATCCGGGTTGGGTCAAGACCGATATGGGCGGGCCGAATGCATTGATCTCCGCGGAGCAAAGCGTATCAGGCATCCGGCAGGTGATCAGCCGACTCACGCTGGCCGACTCCGGGAAATTTTTCGGTTATGATGGCCAGGTGATTCCATGGTAATCATGAACAAATTCCGAAAATACGTTGGCGGGACATACACATTAATCTGATAAGGAGAAAAATATGGAAGTATTGCAAAAGATATTCATTTCCGTCGCGGTAATCTTTGTTGTTGGCGGCCTGGTCTGGTTCATTTTCATCGCCCATTGAGTGGCCATTGCCGGCCGTCAGGCTATCGGCGAACGGTTGCGATCCAAACAATTGCAGCGGGTTGAAAAATGAAAAAAGACTTTTGGCTTGAGCGTTGGGAACGGGAAGAGATCCATTTTCACCAGGATGAGTTCAACCCTTATCTGCACCAATACTGGCATGATTTGCACCTTGCCCGCGACAGCCAGGTATTCGTGCCGCTGTGCGGCAAAAGCCACGACATGTTATGGCTGCTCGAGCAGGGTCACCGGGTCCTGGGAGTGGAACTGAGCGCCATTGCGGTGCAGGCGTTCTTCAAGGAAAACGGCTACACCCCGCAACATGACGTCCGCGGAAAATTCGACAGCTGCGAAGCGAATGGCATCGGTATCCTGTGCGGCGATTTTTTCGACTTGAGCAAGGATGATTTGGCAAATGTGACCGGGGTATACGACCGCGCATCGCTGATTGCGCTGCCGCCGGAAATGCGCGAACGCTATGTCCGCCACCTGGTGAGCATCCTGCTGCCCGCAACGCAGATCTTGCTGATCACTTTGGATTATCCCCAGCCGGAAATGCAGGGCCCGCCGTTTTCGGTTTCTTCGGGCGAAGTGGAAGCGCTTTATCGCGAGCACGCCGAGTTGCGTTTGCTGGCTCAACTGGACGTGCTGTCACAAAACCCGCGCTTTCAACAACGCGGCTTGAGCCGGTTGCGGGAAAACATCTTTCTGCTGACGCTGCGCTAGATTGAATATCGCCGCTGCCGATCCGCATCAGCCTACGCGCAAATTTTTATGTGATCGTGACAAGTTCCTGAAATAGTGACGGGGCCAGATGTGATAGCATAAAAATTCCATGCCACCCCGACAGCCAAACACTTACCCGTTGAAACTTCACCGCACTATGTCATCCATGAAGCGCTTCCTGGCCTGGGTGCCGCTATTTGTTGCACGGAGCGACACTGCAGCAACACATTGCAGGAGGGCAAAGCGGTGCTAGTGCTCTCCCTGCTGCTGATCGTCAGCATCACTGCCGCTGTCTTCTACATCATACTCATCAGGCGCAGGCTGGCCCGCGACATCGCCGAGCGCAAACAGTCCGAGCAACGCGAACAAACCCGCAATCATGTGCTGGAACTGTTGGCCGATGGCGCACCGCTCGCCACGATACTGGGCGCCATCGTGCGCGGTGTGGAGCAGGAGCGGCCGGACATGCTTTGCAGCATCATGCTGCTCGACAGTGAGGGCAAACATCTTCTGAACGGCGCAGCTCCCAGCCTCCCCGATTTTTACAACGATGCGATCGACGGGTTCGGGATAGGCATCGGCGCCGGTTCTTTCGGCACAACTGCCTTCACCGGTCAGCGCGTCATCGTCGAAGACGTCCGGACCCATCCTTACTGGGCGCCCTACAAGGAACTCACCGCCAGGGCAGGACTGGGCGCATGCTGGTCGGAACCCATCCGTTCCGCTTCCGGCAAAGTACTCGGCACCTTCGCCATTTATCATCATCAGGCGCATCACCCGGCGGATGAAGAGATCCGCCTGATCGAACAAACCGCCAATCTGGCCGAGATCGCGCTGGGACGCAGCCGTGCCGACCAGGCACTCAAGGAGAGCGAGAAACTGCTTTCCGATATTCTGGAAAACGTCACCGCCTACATCTACATGAAAGATGCAAATGGCCGCTACCTGTTCGCCAACCGCCTGTTGCGCGAGCGCTTCGCCGCGCCGATCGAAGAGATCGTGGGCTACGACGATACCAAATTCTTCGATGCCGATACCGCCGCCGAAATGCGCAAGGAAGACATGCGCGTTTTGCAGCATGGCGAGACCATTCAGGCCGAGGAGACCAATCACAACCTGCTCACCGGAGTGATGGATGTCTTCCTTTCGGTAAAGCTTCCGCTAAGGCGCGAGGACGGCAGTATCTACGCTTTGTGCGGTATCTCTACCGATATCAGCAAGCGCAAGGAGGCGGAAGAACACATGCAGCACATGGCGCAGTACGACGCGCTGACCCACCTGCCCAACCGCGCATTATTCAACGACCGTCTGCAACAGGCGATCGCTGCGGCCCAGCGCAACAAGGCGCATCTGGCGCTGATGTTCATCGACTTGGACAAGTTCAAGCCGGTCAATGACACATACGGTCACGGCGTCGGCGATCTGTTGCTGAAGGATGTCGCGCTGCGCATCCAGGATTGCCTGCGCGAGTCGGATACCGCCGCGCGGATAGGCGGCGACGAATTCGTCATCCTGTTGCCGGCCATCGAAACCCAGCGGGATGCCGGCAAGGTCGGGGAGAAGATACTCCATGCCCTCAACCAACCTTTCGTATTGGCGGGACACACACTGCAAATCTCAGGGAGCATCGGCGTTGCCGTCTATCCGGAACACGGTAAAGATGAGAAGCTGCTGGTCAAGAGCGCCGACATCGCGATGTATCACGCCAAGAAAAATGGCCGCAACAACGTCAAGATGTATCAGCCGGGGCTGCAGGGGATCAGCGAGTGAGGGCCGAGCGGTGTCAGTAACACAGCACTTTTTCCATCACCCAATCATCCATCACGAAACCACCGCCGATGTCGAAGATGGCTTCAAAAATCGCCGTGATTCGGAAGCGCAAAGTCGCCATGATAATGGGGTCGGGCAATTCGAGCCCGCGTGAAGTCAATTCCGCGGTGGCGATCGATTGTGCAGCCTCGGTCAAACTTGCGGAGCTATAGCGATACAAGAGCTCGTCGTCACTCATGTCGCGAAAATGTTCACCAAAATTGACTGGGTCGGCGATCATAGCGCTAACGTTTTGCTAAGGGACGCCGCTTTGCGGCGTCCAGCGATTGAAGCGAGCGGCCTTGAGCAACTTGTTAGGAATTTCGGATTTCGTAATAAGTTCTTTTGCGATTGGGTATTCTCTTTCTAACATGACATTAAACATATCCATATCCGGATAATTAATTACTGTTGGTAATTTGATAAGCTTCCCGATTTCTGGAGGAAAGTTTTTTTCAAGTTTTCCAATAATAAAGTTGGTTCTATTCGCGGAATAGTCAGCTATTAGTGTCGCCCCTCTTACTTCCTCGAAAAAGGGAATCATATAGATAGCATCACTACGGTGTTTACCTAGAACTTTTGCGACTAACTCATCCTGTTCATCAGTTGGAAAAGAATAAATTGGCTCCAAGTCAATCGTGCCTATATTTTCAATCGATATTCTTAGATTTTTAATAGGCAACTCTTCTTTTAGTTGAGAGTGTGATGTTACCCATAAGATCCCAAAGCCATTCATTTTGGAGTATTCATCGCTATCTTTTGGATAGGCCATATCGTGGTTTGTTGCGCGTGCAACATGGCCATATTTTTCATATTCTTTGGCGGAGTTAACAAGCGTATTTTGCATACTTAGCTTTGTTAGTTCTTCGTATACTGAGTTACCTCCATGAACTAAATGAACAACATCTTCGTCTGAAAGGCAGGAGAAAGAGATAATTAGTAATAATATAAAGAAGAGTGATGGCTTCATAAAATGGCTAACCAAAAAGTAAGGAGTTGAGCGCTTTTGCGCAGCCGCGCAGTATGGTAAGCATTTGACCAATGCGGGGCTCCGTTCCAGATCAATTCACCAATTAATCCACAAAGAGCAAGGCAGCGCGGTTGTTAGGGGAACAACAGCAGCGGGCGGGACGCCTTTTTTAGCAACGTTGCCGCGAGCGATTTTAGGCTGGGTCTGCCGCTGACCTGAAAGACGCGCCGGCCGGCGACCAGCATGCCGGTATCGCCGGACGAGGCCTGTTCTACCAGGACTTCAGTTGGGTCGCCTGCATGAACCGAGAAAGAGGCTTGCGCCATTCCCTGCGTGGCTTGTTCGAATTGTGCACGCGCCGCATCGGCCTGTTCTTCCTGCTCCTTGCGGATATAGTCGAGAAAGCCTTGTCGCGCGCCTTTGGAAGATTGCCAATCGTTGCCGATGAAATCGGCCCATTGGGTATCGATGATAAAAATGCCCGTCAAAGGCGTGTTGCTCTGACGGGCCAGTTCAACGGCATGATTCAGGGCGTCTTGCGATGCATCCGAACCGTCGACCGCGACGACGATATTGCCGTAGTTCATGCGGGTCTACTTCATTTTCAGCAACACGATGACAGCCACAATAATGACCGTGACGATGATGGCGCCTATGTCCTCGGCGCGGTCATCCTTGAATAGCGTCATCTTGCTTTTCGGGCCGGCTGCACCGATGGTTTCGCTGCCCGTTTTCTGTTCGTTAGCCATATTTATTCTCCTCGTAGTGTTTAGGCTCGTGGTGTTTAGCCCCGTAGCGTTTAGATGGACACCAGGTAATTTTTAAGCAGCAGAACGACGAGCAGCGCCAGGACGTATTTGGTGGTGCCGACGATCAGGCCCAGCTTGAGCGGTGTACCGCCTGCCTGGCGCAGTTCTTTGAAGTCGATAAAGCCGCCTAGGCCGACCAGGCCAAAACCGAAGACCCATTGCATCACGAGGCGCAGCATTTTGATCGTCTCCGAGGCGGGAGGCCCGCCCTTGATGCCGACATCACCGAAGGCGCCCATGCTGGTGAAGAACACCATGGCCATGAAGCCGATCACAAACACCGGGAATTTTTCCACCAGCAGTGTGCCCAGCCCCTTTTTCTTTCCGGTGCTATCAGCTTCGTCCTTGCCGGCCCAATACCAGACCGTTACTGCGAATACGGCGAACGGAATGGAGATCACGCGCATGATGTTCCAGATCTCGGCGATGGATACCGCGGTACCCGGCGCCACATTGGGGTTGAATGCGAGCGCTGCCGCCAGCACCTGGCCCGAGTTGAGAATGCCGGTGCCTATCCATGCGCCGTACTGCAGGTCGGTCAGGCCGAGTTCGTGACCGATGAACGGGCTGATGAACATGGTCAGGATACCGAAGCCGAGTATGGTGGCGATGGCATAGGCGACGTGGCTCGCCTTGGCCTCCACTGCCGGTGCGGTGGCGACGGCGGCGCTGACGCCGCAGATACTCAGGGCATTGGCCATTACGGCGGTCATGGAGCGGTCCAGGCCAAATATCTTGCCTAGCCACAGCACCATGATGATGGTCATGATGACGAAGCCGCCGATCAGGAAGATCGCCATGGAACCCAGTTGGACGATGGCCGAGAAGGTATAGAGCGAACCCAGCATGATGATACCGGTCTTGATCATCAGCCGGGACAGCTTGAAACCGTCAACAAATATTTCCGGCATTTTTCCGCCGAAAATGACATTGCGGTAAAGCAGGCCGCAGATAATGCCCAGCAGGATATAGTTGAGATGGAAAGCGTCGGTTAGTGGTTTTTCCATGCCAAATACTTTGGTATGGGCCATCCATGGTTCGAGCCAAAGCCGGATCGCCACCATGGTGATGATGATCAAAGCCAGGCCGGGAAGTGCGCTGGGAAGCTGACGGAAAAACCCAGGGGATTCGCTACTCATAATGCCTCCTTAGTTTGAATGACGGTTATTGAGCTCCATATTTCATTATGATTTATTTGCGGGATTACCATAGGCGCAAATAACCCGCCTATGCGAAGTGGATTAAACGCCACATCCGTTTCCATGGCAAGCACCATCTACGGGATCAGGGTGCCTTAGCGTTCCACACCAGGATGCGGTTGTTGGAAGGCATCGCGATGTCGTGCAGCAGATCCAGTCCGTGGGATATGGCAAGCCGGTTAACCGCTTCGAAATCCCGCACGCCGCTGTTCGGATCGCGCGACTTGAGCCAGGCATCGAAACGGGCATTGCTTTCGGATGTGAAATTTCCGCCGTAGTTGTATGGCCCATAGAGGCACACGCATCCGCCCGGCGAAATGACGCGCGCGATATGCGCGAACAGGCGCTCGACTTCCGGCCACGAGATGATATGCACGGTATTGGCGTTGAAGATCGCGTCTACCGCTGCAACCGGCCATCGCTTGTCGTTCACGTCGATCGCCAGCGGTGCTAAAACGTTGGGCAATTGAACCTCGTCCAGCCAGGCTTGAATACCGGCAAGGTTCTGTACCAATTCACTGGGTTGCCAGATCAGATGGGGCAGTTCGCGGCCGAAGTACACCGCGTGCTGGCCGGTGCCGCTGGCGATCTCCAACACCCGCTTGCGGTCGGCAAAGATCTCTTTCAGTACGGAAAGTATCGGTATTTTATTTATTTCGCTGGATTCGGAATAGGGTTTCATGAAAAGGTTAAAGTATTTTGTAGGCACATTTTAGCAAGCAGATAGAATATGCCGATACAGATTAGATCATCATGAATTCGCCCACACTGAAAATTATCGAGAACCTTGCGGATATTCCCGCAGCGGATTGGGACGCGCTGGCAGGGAATGATCCCTTTCTTTCGCATGCCTACTTGTACGCCCTGCAGGAAAGCGGCTGCGCCACGGCGCAATTCGGCTGGCGCGCGCAATTTATCACCCTGTGGCAGGACGGGCGATTGCTGGGCGCGATGCCGCTTTATCTGAAGATGAACTCCTATGGCGAGCACGTGTTCGATTGGGCATGGGCCGATGCTTACCATAGGCATGGGTTGCGCTATTACCCAAAACTGGTGTGCACCGTGCCTTTCACGCCGGTTACCGGGGCGCGGCTGTTGGCAACCGCACCTGATGTGCGCGCGTTGCTGCTCGGTTCCGCACTGCAATTCGCAAAAGAATCGGGCGTGTCTTCGCTGCATTGTCTGTTTCTTGATGAAGCCGATACGCTGGAGGCGCAGGCGCAGGGCATGATGTTGCGCCAGGATGTGCAGTTCCATTGGCAGAATCCGGGCTATCGCGATTTCGATGATTATCTGGCCGCGCTGAGCCGCGACAAGCGCAAGCGCATCAAACAGGAACGGCGCAAGGTCCAAGAGGCGGGGATCCAATTGCAATGCATCACCGGGGAATACGCCACTCCGGAGCAGTGGACTTTCTTTGCCGAGTGTTATGCCCATACCCGGCAGCAGCACCATTCGCCGCCCGCGCTGAATGCGGATTTTTTCCAGCGTATCGGTGCCACCCTGCCTCGGAACACCTTGCTCGTCGTCGCGACACGCGAAGGCCGGCCGATCGCGAGCGCGCTGAATTTATTTACCGGGGATGTGTTGTACGGGCGCTCATGGGGTGCGTTCGAATTTCACTCCGGACTGCATTTCGAGGCTTGCTACTACCAGGCGATCGAGTTTTGTATCGCGCGCAACATAAAGACATTCGAGGGCGGCGCCCAGGGCGAGCACAAATTGGCGCGTGGATTCCTGCCGGTGACCACCCGCTCCGCGCACTGGCTGGCGCATCCCCAGTTTGCGCGTGCGGTGGAAGATTATCTGCAGCGCGAGACTGATGCGATTTCGGAGTATGTGGACGAGCTCAATGAGAGAAGTCCGTTTAAACACATTTGATTTTGTTATAAGGTCGTCGTGTTGCTTGCAGCACATCCTGCAGGTTTAGCGCGGCTCGATCTGCGACAAATGCCGCGCCACGGAAAGCCAAGCTCCCAGCCAGCCCAGATACATCGAGAACAGCAACAGCGAAATGCTGTCGCCGAAAGACATCGGATGCAATACGAATTGGCTGGCGTAGAGTTGCGACAGAGCATTGACCTGGTGGTTGAGCAGCAGCAGGCTGAGGGTGATGATGAGCCAGGCCATGATGCCACCGAGCAATCCCTGGGCCGCGCCGAAATACAGGAACGGGCGGCGGATGAAGCCGTTGGTCGCGCCGATCAGTTTGGAGACTTCGATCTCGCTGCTTTGCGTCAGGATCTGCAGGCGGATGGTGTTGAAAGTGATCGCGACCAGCGCGAGGCTGAGCAGGCCGGCCAGAATCAGCGCCACGATACGGCCGAATTTGAGCAGGGCTTCGAGCTTGTAAGCCCAGGCAGAATCGAGTTGTGCCTGCTCCACTCTGGGCAGCTTCGCCAGTTCGTTGCGCAGTGCTTCCAGCGTTTGCGCTTCGCCCGGTTTGGGATAGATGACGAATGCATCAGGCAGCGGGTTCTGCTGCAAGCCGCCGATCACATCGGCGAGCCCGGTGCTTTGTTTGAGTTGTTCCAGTGCATCGGCACGGGCGACGAATTCAACGCGGGCGATGTCCGGATGTTGGGCGAGTTGCCTGCGCAATTTATCAATGTCATCCGTCTTCGCATCCAGACTGAGGAACAGGCTGATCTGCGGCGTGCCTGAGAGTTGCGTGACCAGGCCCTGTAAGTTTTGCAGCAGCAGATACATGCCGGCCGGCAGGCTGAGTGCGATGCCGATGACCAGGATATTGAAGAATCCTCCCAGCCGCGATGAGAAGATGCGGCGCAATGCAGTGCGCAATATGCCTATGTGTTGTACGAGTGCGTGCATCATGCCTGTCCTGAGCCTGTCGAAGTGGTTTGTGCTGAGCCTCCCGAGGTAGAGGAGGGGGAGGCGGTCTGCAACTCACCGTTTTTCAGATCAATGGTGCGCACTCTGGTGTCTTGCAGCACGCTGGTGTCGTGGGTGGAGATCAGCAGCGTGGCGCCGACCTGATGGAAGGACTTGAATATCGCCATGATCTCCTGCGCGTAAGCCGCATCCAGATTGCCGGTCGGTTCGTCGGCCAGCAGGATGGACGGGCGATTCACGATGGCACGCGCGATGCACAATCGCTGTTGCTCGCCGCCGGACAGAGCGATCGGATTGGATTTTTCGCGCTTGAGCAGCCCGACTTTGTCGAGCGCGGCGCGCACCCGCTTGCTGCTCTCGCGATGGTCGAAACCGCAGATCTGCAGTGGCAGCAGCACGTTGTCGAACACGTTGCGGTCGAACAGCAGCTTGTGGTCCTGGAAGATGATGCCGAGGTTGCGGCGCAGATAAGGCAGCGCGCGTTCCTTGAGCGCGCCGACGTTCTGGTTGTTGACCAGCACGCTGCCGGAGTTGGGGCGCTCGATCGCGGCGATGAGCTTGAGCAGTGTGCTCTTGCCCGCACCCGAGTGCCCGGTGAGGAACACCATCTCGCCCTCGGCGATCTTGAACGAGACGCTCTTAAGCGCCTGATAGCCGCCGGGGTAACGCTTGTTGACTTGGGAAAAGGAGATCATTTTAAAAGCCGAAAACCATTACCACGGAATACTGATAAAGCCTCTAGCCATTCCACTAAGCGACCAAAGAACGGTCGCTAAGTGGCTGGTTAACGGAACACACGGAAAAAACGAAAAAAACGATACATTAAAAGCCGAAGCAAGGTTGCCGCGTTTTATGCGAATACACAGTCGGTACATCTTATGCAATGTGCCATTCATGGTTTTATTCCGTGTATTCCGTGGTTAAAGATTGTATCTTGCATCATTCATCCAGACCCAAAAGATTGTATCTTGCATCATTCATCCAGACCCAACAGTGCTGCGACAAAATCTTCCGCTACAAAAGGGCGCAGATCATCCAGTCCTTCGCCCACGCCGATGAAGCGCACCGGTATCGGATGTGCCTTGGCGATCGCGGCGATCACGCCGCCCTTGGCCGTGCCGTCCAGCTTGGTGAGTATCAGGCCGGTCACGCCGAGCGCCTGGTCGAAGGCTTTGACCTGGCTCAGCGCGTTCTGCCCGGTGTTGGCATCCAGCACCAGCAGTACTTCGTGCGGTGCATCCGGTAATACTTTGGCGATCACGCGCTTCACTTTTTTGATCTCTTCCATCAGGTGAGCCTGGGTGGTCAGTCGTCCGGCGGTGTCGGCCAGAACCACGTCGATCTTGCGCGCCTGCGCGGCTTGCACCGCGTCGTAGATCACCGCGGCGGCATCGCCGCTTTGTTGCGCGATCACCGTCACGTTATTGCGTTCTCCCCAGGTCGTCAGCTGTTCTCTTGCAGCAGCACGAAAGGTGTCGCCCGCCGCGAGCAACACGGACAAGCCCTGGCCTTGAAGGTACTTGGCCAGCTTGCCGATCGAAGTGGTCTTGCCCGCGCCGTTCACGCCCACCATCATGATGACGAAAGGCTTGTGTGTTCCGGCTTGCAGCGGCTGCGCCAGCGGCTTGAGCAGCTTGAGCAGGCAATGCGCGAGCGCCTCCTTCATTTGTGACGCTTCGCTTAGGCGATGCTCTTTGACGTGGTGGCGCAGGTCGGCCAGCAGTGCGCGGGTCGCATCCATGCCGACATCGGCGGTGATCAGGATAGTTTCCAGTTCCTCGTAAAGATCGTCGTCTATCTTGCCGCCGCGGCCGAACAGGTCGGTCAGCTGGCCGCCGGTGCGCGCCAGGCCGGATTTCAGCCGTGATATCCAGCCGTCGGGCTGCTCAGCTGCAGGTTCGGATGAATTCTTTTTCAGGAAACTAAACATTGAATGGCGTGGCCGATGTAACAGTATGGTCGGGAGGCAGATAAATGTCGCATAATGCGCGCGGCATTTTATGCTGATTACACCTTTTAGGGCTAGGGACATGAAGACTTATTTACTTTACATCGCATTGTTGTTGGGCTGGTCGCAGGGTGCCGCGCAAGCGGAGGTGTTCGAACACACACTGGCGAACGGGCTGAAAGTCGTCGTCAAAGAAGACCACCGCGCGCCGGTGGTGGTGCAGCAGATCTGGTACAAGGCGGGCAGCATTGACGAGAGCACCGGCACCACCGGTGTCGCGCATGTGCTTGAGCATATGATGTTCAAGGGCACCAAGGCCGTGCCGGCGGGCGAATTCTCCAGGGGCATCGCGGCGGCAGGCGGGCGCGAGAATGCTTTTACCAACACCGATTACACCGCTTATTTCCAGCAGCTGGACAAATCCCGATTGCCGCTGGCGATGAAACTGGAATCGGACCGGATGCGGAACCTCAATCTGACCGCGAAGGAATTCGGCAAGGAGATCAAGGTGGTCATGGAAGAGCGGCGCATGCGCACCGACGATGAGCCGCAGTCGCTGATGAATGAAATCATGATGGCGACGATCTATGAGGAGCATCCCTATCATAATCCGGTCATCGGCTGGATGAGTGATCTGGAAGTCATGACGGTGAACGATGCCAGAGTTTGGTATAACCACTGGTATGCACCGAACAACGCCACGCTGGTCATCGCCGGTGATGTGAAGGCTGATGAGGTGTTCGCGCTGGCACAACGCTATTACGGCACAATTCCTAAAAAGGTGCTGCCGGCACGGCGAAACTATACCGAACCGCAGCAAGTGGGTATCAAGCGACTGGTAGTGAAAGCGCCCGCCGAGTTGCCGCAATTGGTGATGGCCTACCACACGCCCACGCTGAAAGATCCGAAGCAAGACTGGAAACCCTACGCGCTGGATGTGCTGGCGGGTGTGCTGGATGGCAACGAGTCGGCGCGTCTCAATAAGCACTTGGTGCGCGAGCAGCAAATCGCCAGTGCGGCAGGCGCGAGTTATGACTCGATCTCGCGCGGCCCGAGTCTGTTCACGCTGGATGCCACGCCGAGCACAGGCAAAACGGTGCAGGAAGTAGAGGCTGCGTTGCGCGGTGAGATCGCATTGCTGGTAAAAGACGGCGTCAGCGAGGATGAGTTGAAGCGCGTCAAGGCGCAAGTGATGGCGGGTGAAGTATACAAACTCGACTCGGTGTTCTATCAGGCGATGCAGATCGGCCAGTTGGAAAGCATCGGCCTGGGTTATCAGGCGATCCCGGTGATGCTGGAGAAACTTCAGGCAGTGACGGCAGAGCAAGTGCAGCAAGTCGCCAGGGAATTTTTGCAGGACGATAATCTGACGGTCGCGGTGCTCGATCCGCAGCCTCTTTCCGGCAAGCCGAAACACAAGACAGAAGGAGGATCGTCAAATGTTCGCTAATTTAAAACGGGTCAAATCCTTACTGGCCAAATCCATTGGGGTTGCAGCATTGTGCTGTATTTCAACCATTGCGTTTGCTACTCCCAACATCCAGCACTGGCAGAGCGCCAGCGGCGCAAAGGTGTTGTTCGTGGAAGATCACGACATCCCGATGCTGGATGTGGCGGTAACCCTTCAGGCTGGAAGCAGTTTTGACGCGGCGGGCAAATCCGGCATGGCGGGGCTGACTCATCAGCTGCTGGATTCCGGTTCTGAAGGCTTGAGCGAGGACGAAATATCGCGCGGAATGGCGGACATCGGCGCGCAATTCGGCGGTGGTTTTGATCCGGATCGTTCCAGCATATCTTTGCGTACGTTGAGCAGCGCAGCGCAGCGCGACAAGGCGTTGGACATCATGGCACGCGTGCTGCAACACCCGGTGTTTCCGGAAGCGATCCTGGCGCGTGAAAAAGTCCGGCTGATCGCCGCCCTGAAAGAAGCGGAGACCAAGCCGGAAAGCATCGCAGAAAAGGCTTTTCAGAAAGCGGTGTTCGGCACACATCCTTATGCGCTGCTGGGCTCGGGCGAAGTGGAGAGTGTGGAAAAAATCACCATCCAGAATCTGGGCGACTTTTATCGCGCACATTATCAGGCTGGCCATGCGGTAGTCGCCATCATGGGTGATGCGACGCGTGCCCAGGCGGAAGCGATCGCGCAGCAGCTCACCGCACAGTTGCCGACATCTGATGAAACTACTGATGGGACTACTAGCCATCTGACTAACCCAGCAAAAGACGCTGGGCAAGTCATTGGTTATAGCCATTCGACTAGGCGATCAAAGAACGCTGGCCAAGCCGCTGGTTATGCTGCACCGGCCGTATTGCCCAAAGTCGTGATGAAGATCGCCGCGAGCGAGCAGCGCATCAGCCATCCCGCCAGTCAAAGTCACATCCTGATCGGTGCGCCGGGCATGGCGCGCAACGACCCGGATTTTTTCCCGCTGTATGTCGGCAATTACACTCTGGGCGGCGGCGGCTTCGTGTCGCGCCTGATGAACGAGGTGCGCGAGAAGAAAGGCCTGGCCTATAGCGTCTACAGCTACTTCATGCCGCTCAAACAGCCGGGTGCTTTCCAGATCGGCCTGCAGACCAAGAAAGAACAGGCCGATGAAGCGCTGCAACTGGCGCACAAAACGCTCGCGGACTTCATCGCCCAAGGCCCGACAGAAAAGGAGTTGCTGGCAGCCAAGCAGAACATCATCGGCGGATTTCCGCTGCGCATCGACAGCAACCGCAAGATACTCGACTACCTGAGCATTATCGGATTCTACGATCTGCCGCTGACCTATCTGGACGATTTCACGCGCAACATCGATCAAGTGACCGTGGCGCAGATCCGCGAGGCGTTCAAACGCCACATCGATCCGCAGGCGATGGCGACGGTGATTGTGGGGGCGCCGGAAGGAATCGCGAAATAGCTGGTCACCAGGAAAGTCACAACAAGTTGAATAAAGTCAGGATCATCGGCGGCGAGCTACGCAGCCGCATGATCAGCTTCCCAGATGCGGAAGGCTTGCGCCCCACCCCGGATCGCGTGCGCGAGACCCTGTTCAACTGGCTGGGGCAAACATTGTATGGGCGCACCTGCCTGGATCTATTCGCCGGCAGCGGCGTGCTGGGCTTTGAGGCCGCTTCGCGCGGTGCCGAGCGGGTGGTGATGGTGGAGATGAACCGCACGGTTCTGCGCGCCTTGCAGGACAATGTTAAAAAGCTGGGCTGCGCGAATGTGTCCGTACAGGGGCAGGATGGGCTAGAATTCGCCTCTCGCGATGTGCACAAATATGACGTGATCTTCCTGGATCCGCCGTTTCAGAGCGATTATCTGCCCAAGCTGCTGGAAATCCTGCCGCAACGCCTGAACGAGAATGGCGTGGTATATGTCGAGTCTGGGGCAGCGATAGAAATTCCACCGCCCTGGCAGGCGATCAGGTCCGGCAAGGCAGGGCAGGTGCATTATCAGTTACTACAAGTTAAATAAATCCACTTTTGTGGGATGAAGCGCAAGGAGCCGCGCAGCGAATGACGAGGCATATCAGATTGATAGACGAGGAATGAGCGAGCACGCGACACCGCGATTCGCCCACAAAATGGATTTAAAATGATTAAGGTAGTTTATCCGGGTACATTCGATCCCATCACCCGCGGCCATGAAGATGTCGTGCGGCGCGCTGCCGGATTGTTCGGCGAGGTGATCGTGGCGGTGGCGGAAAGCCGCGCGCAAACCTTGTTTGATTTGGCGGAGCGGGTGGAGATCGCGAGCGAGGTGTTCGCTAATTTCCCCAACGTGCGCGTGGAAGGATTCGGCGGCCTGTTGATGAACTTCGTGCAGGCGCACGATGCGCGTGTCGTGTTACGCGGCTTGCGCGCGGTGTCGGATTTCGAATACGAGTTTCAATTGGCGGGCATGAACCGCAATCTGTATCCCGAGGTCGAGACGCTGTTCCTGACCCCGGCGGAACAGTACACGTTCATCTCGGCCAGTATGGTGCGCGAAGTCGCGCGCTTCGGCGGCGATGTCAGCAAGTTCGTATCGCCCTATGTGATGGACAAATTGCAGCGCAAGTATAATTTCTCGCAGGATTAGTTAGTCCTGTGGAGCTGGATCGTAAAGAGGAGAAGTAACATGGCACTGATGATCACCGATGAATGTATCAACTGCGACGTGTGCGAGCCGGAATGCCCGAACGACGCGATCTCGCAAGGCGATACCATTTATGTCATCGACCCCAATAAATGCACCGAATGCGTGGGCCACTACGATACGCCGCAATGCGTGGAGGTGTGCCCGGTGGATTGCATCCCGATGAATCCCGAGTACAAGGAAAGCAAAGAACAGCTGCAGGTCAAGTATGAGAAGCTGATGGCCGCCAAGGGTAAATAGCATCCCCCAAAAATGTAGGAGCGGGCCATGCCCGCGAGCAACTCTAATATCGCGGGCATGGCCCGCTCCTACATCTGGTTAGCGTTTTCCCCACCCACCCGACTCCGCATTATTTTGGTTTCCCTTGAATCGGCGCAGGCAAGTGCTTGGGCGATTTGATCCTGATCTGCTTGTTCACGCTCCTTTCGCCGAACATCACCTGAATCGCGCCTACCGGCACTCCAAATACACCCGCCAGATAGCGCATCATGTGTGCGGTGGCACCCCCCAGGCGTGGAACGGCGGCGGCATAAACCTCGAGTTGATGACCGACGACTTTGCCGATGGCATCGCGCTTGGCATTGGGACGGCCAAGGATGTTGAGCACCAGTGTGTCTCCTTCCCAGTGGTAGAACGGCGCGGATTTTTGCGGGCTAAATAGCGGCAATTCTTTTAGCGTTTTCCCCAAACGCCATTGATTGCTTCCGCATCGCGGCTTGCGCCCAGCGCGGGCAGACCGTAGAAGTCAAGCAGCGTGTGCAGCACGCTGTAATGATCAATGCGCTGCGGACTGGTGCCCGCGTTCACCATCGGCCCCACCAGTAGCGTCACCACGTGGTTGCCCTCGTGATAGTCGTCCTCATCCCAAGTGAGTATCAATAAACTGTTGTGCTTGAATGCCCAAGCTACGTATGGCTCGATGTGGGTCTTCAGCCACTGGTCCGCCGCCTCGAAACTGCCGTCGTGCATATCGTTGTTCTGATCCGGGATCACAAATGACACGGTCGGCAGTTTGGAAAAATCCCGCGGGAAATCGGCAAAGCGCTTGTTCAGCTCGGCGGGCAAGCGCGTACCTTGCCAGTTGCTCGCAGGGTTATGCTTGCGCTGATATGCACCGGACATGCAGCTCATATCGCCCGTTGCGGGCAATGATTCGGCGAAGCTGGCGAAGCCGAGACCCGCGTCCAGCAAAGTCGAGGCGAGGTTGCCGGTGTCGAAAGAATACGGGCAGGAATTGTTGGAGACGCCCTGTGTGGAGCCGGAGAACAAAGCCAGGTAGTTCGGCTGGCTGGGATGCGATACACCATAAGCCTCGGTGAACAACATCCCGCGCTTGGCCAGCGCGTATATGTAGGAAGCGCTGTTGCGCTTGTCCATGATCTGCGCATAACCGCGATTCTCTTCGATGACGATCACCACATGGTCGGGGCGCGGCAAGCGCTCGGCATGGGCAGCGGGCGCGAGAGTCAACGCGAGCAGGGCGATGGCGAGTAAGCGCCTGGTGTTCTTCATGGAGTTCTTAAAAATTACCGTTCATCCTGAGTGCCACGTATAGCGTGGTGTATCGAAGGAGTGAACGGAAGACAGTTATTTTTCCGCGTCTTCAATTTTCTTTTTCGATTCCTCGGTATTTTTTTGCACCATCTGATCTACAGCCTTGGCATTATCAAGTACTTCGCGTTGCGGCGCGGCGATCTTGGGTGTGGGTGGTTTGTCGCAGGCAGCGAGCAACAGAGTTACGGCGAGCAAGATGTATTTCATGTTTCCTCCGGTTGGGGATTTTCAGGTAGAACCCTAACGAAAATTTGTCGGCAAGGTAGCCGTGAAGAACCAGATATCACTCTAGCACAAACCGCCATTACTTCTGGCAACTCCCGCAGTAGAAACTGGAACGCTGTCCCTGTTTGATTTGTTTGATCGGCGCGCCGCAACGCCGGCACGGTTCGCCTGCTCTGCCATACACCCAATAAGTCTGCTGGAAATAGCCGGGTTGGCCCGAGGTGTTGACGAAGTCGCGCAGCGTGCTGCCGCCCAGGTTGATCGCTTCGGCCAAAGTGGCGCGGATATCTTCGACCAGTCTTGCGCAGCGCGGCAGGCTGAGTTTTCCGGCGGCGAGTTGCGGTTTGATGCCGGAGCGGAACAGGGCTTCGTTGGCGTAGATGTTGCCCACGCCGACCAGGATGTGGTTGTCCATGATGCATTGCTTGATGCTGACGCTGCGTCCGCGTGTGGCGTGGTAGAGATAGCGCGCATCGAAGCCTTGTTCTAAAGGTTCAGGGCCGAGAGTCGCGAGCAGAGGGTGGGTGGCGGGATCACCTGTATGCCACAGCACCGCACCGAAGCGGCGCGGGTCGCGCAGGCGCATCAGCGTGCCGTTGCACAGCACCAGATCGAAGTGGTCGTGTTTTTCCGGGGGAGTGTCAGCGGGCAGGATGCGCAGACTGCCGGACATGCCCAGATGCAGGATCAACGTGCCGTTGCCGCAATCCATCAGCAGGTATTTGGCGCGGCGTTTGAGCGAGAGTATGTTCTTTCCGCGCAACAGCTTCGGCAGGTTTTTCGGGATAGGCCAGCGCAGGCTGGCGTTGCGGATGACGACATCCTTGATCGGGAGTCCGGTGAGATGTGCGTCCAGGCCGCGCCGCGTGATCTCTACTTCGGGGAGTTCAGGCATGATTGGTTAATGTTAAAGACCGTCTCACAACGTGACGAGCGCAACTGAGACAAGGCAAAAAATGGCGAAAAACCGGAATTTACTAATTTGTAAATGAGGATTTTGAGCCATTATTTAACGCAGTATCAGTAAGCACAGTAGTTGTGTGACGGTCTTTTCAGGCACGGCGTTTCCGCCAGATATATACCCCCACACCTGCCAGCAGCAGCGGCAAGCCCAGCAGAAAGATGCCGCTGATGATTTCGAGCTGCGTTTTGCTTAACACCAGGCTGCTGTCTTTCGCGGCGCGCGGTTGCAGCGTGATGAGATGTTCTTCGCCGGCCAGCCAGTTCACCATGTTCACGCCCAGGTCCACGTTGCCGCCGTTGCCGGCATAGTTGTTGGCGAGGAACGCGCCATTGCCGACCACCACGATGCGCTGATCCCTGTCATTGATGCGGCGTTGCAGTGCGATCGCGATGACCGCGGGGCCCGGAATGTCATGCTGTTTGTCGAACGGGTGCCCGGACAAACGGTTTTTGTCGCGCGGTTTTTCATTGGGTTTGTTGTGGCTCACCCAGCCGCGCGGGGCGACTTCCACCAGCACGCTGTGTTGCCAGAGCTTGCTTTGATTTGAATCCATCGGGCTTTCATTTGAATCTGTCGGGTTTTCATTCCAGATCAGCGGGCGCGCGGAAGGGAAGGCGGTGATCAGATTGAAGTTGCGCGTGATCGCGTGAGGTGGATAGGTCGCGCCCAGCGACCAGGTGGCGGGTGCGTTCATCCCGGCGGCAGCCGGGTCGATCACGATGCCGGGCGGAAGTTGCAGGTCGAGTTTTTCGGCGAGGCCTTCCAGCCCGTGCAGCGGTTCCGCATCCACCAGCCAGAGCAGATTGCCGCCGCGATCGACATAGCGCAGCAGCTTGTCCACTTCGCCGGGCATGAGATCAAGTTGCGGCTGGGTGATCACCAATACGCTGGCATTACCTGGCACTTCCTGCGCCAGTGCCAGATTAAGGCTACCGAGGTGAAAACCGTTCTGCTTGAGCTTCGCGCCGAACAGCGAACCGAGGTCAAAGTTGGCGATGCCGTCCAGTTTGCGTTCGCCGTGCCCGTCCAGATACATCACGGTTTGATCGCGGGTGTGTGCCAGGCGCAGCAAGGTGCTGGTGACGATTTGCTCGTTGATCTGGGTGAGGTGTTCGCTGCGCCCGGCGTATTCGATCACCATTTCGCCATTGAAGCGGATTTGCGCCGCGCGGGCTTTCTCCTCGTCTTTTTCCGGGTCGATGAACACCAGATGGATGTCGGCTTTGTAGCGCTGGTAGAGCGACAGGAAGTCGCGAACGATCTTGCGGATGTCGCCCAGGCGCGCGTCCTGTGGGGTCGCATACACGGTGATGTTCAGCGGGCCGTCCAGTTGTTTTAGAACTTCGATACTGCCGGGTTCCAGGCTATTGATGGTGTTGTAGGTGACATCGCGCTGGACGTGATGGCGCATGGCGAGATAACCCAGGCCGGCTGCAATGCCGATCAAAACCAGCACGAACAGAACGTTGCGGAGCGGGTGAGACTTGAAAAATTTACGCAGCATGGCCAAGTTATCCATTAACGAGCCCTTATCCGTATATGCGGTTGTTGTGCAAACGCTTCATGGTCAATATCAGAAAGACGGCGGTGAACAGCACAAAGAACGCGGCATCGCTGCTATCCAGCAAACCGTTGTTGAAATTCTGGAAGTGATGGAGCGGCGAGATGAGGTGCCAGGGCGAATTTTCCGATGGGGTGCCGATGTCGGCCAGCCACAATCCGAGCAGCACCGCCAATGCGCCGATGGCGGCGATGATGGGTTGGGTGGTGAGTGCGGAAATATACAGCCCCAGCGCGACGTAGCTGGAGGTCAGCAGCAACAGGCCCAGGAGATTGCTCAGCATCAGTCCGTGATCGATGGCCGTGCCGAGCGCCAGTGTGTAAAGCATCAGCGGCACGCCGGCCATCAGCACCACCAGAAAGATCAACAAGCCCAGGAATTTGCCGAGCACGATATGGCGACTGGACAGCGGGGACGAGAGCAGCAGCGTCAGGGTCTGGTTGCGGCGTTCTTCGGCGATCAAACGCATCGTGAACACCGGCACCAGCATCATTAACAGCAGCGCGACGGTGTTGAACATCGGCGCGGAAACAGTGGACGTCACGCCGGGCGGGTTGGCGAGTTGTGCGAGCTGCGGTTGAACTTCCAGAAATGCATCCAGTCGTGCCAGAAAGAACCACGCCAGAATGAATTGCAGCACCGCAAACACGAACCAGGTGGACGGCATCGCAAACAGGCTGCGCAGTTCGCGCAGGGCAAGCAGTCGGATCATGGGGTTTCTCCTGTTGAGGCCGTTTCCGCATCGGTGATCTTGGCGAACACCTCTTCCAGCGTGGCTTGCAGCGGGGTGAGTTGTTCCAGTTGCCAGCCTTGTTGTGCGCAAAGCTGCAACAGCGCGTCGCTGGGGTTGTTGTCCGGTGTGTGCAGCACGCGGAATCGGGTGGGGGAAAGCTGTTCGACACTGCTTACTCCTGCGATGGACTGCAATTCGCTTAGCCCCGGCGGGTTGCGCAGGGTCACGATAAAACCGGATACCCGCCCATATTGCTGCATGTGCGCACTGGTATCGCTGTAGATCAATTTGCCGTGATGCATGATCTCGACGCGGTCGCAGACGCTTTCCACTTCGCTGAGCAGATGCGTGGAGAGGATCACGCTGCTGTGATTGCCCAGCTCGCGGATCAGGTTGCGTATCTCGCGGATCTGCGTGGGGTCGAGACCGACAGTGGGTTCATCCAGCACGATCACGGCAGGGCGGTGGATGATCGCCTGCGCGATACCGACGCGCTGCTGATAACCCTTGGATAACGTCCCGATGATCTTTTTGCCGGCTGCTTCCAGGCCGCAGCGTTGCCTGGTTTGCGCCAGCGCAGCGGCGACATCGGCAGTCTTGATGCCGCGCAAATGCGCGGCAAAAGTCAGGTAATCGTTCACGCTGAGTTCGCGGTACAACGGCGGGGTTTCCGGCAGGTAGCCGAGGTGCGCTTTCGCCAGCGTGGGCTGGCGCAGCAGGCTGATGCCGCAGATATCGATTTCGCCGCTGTTCGGCAACAGACAGCCGGTCAGCATTTGCAGCGTGGTGGTCTTGCCTGCGCCATTGTGCCCGAGCAAGCCCAGCACCTCGCCGCGCCTCAATTCAAGCGACACGCCATGGATGACTTGCTGATTACCGAAGCGGCGCGTCAGGTTGCGCGCGGCAAGGGTTATTTCGGGGGTGGTTTTGGGCAAAGTCGGGCGGTCGTAATGTTGTGAGTTTGGCTAAATATAACCTATTATGTGCGCCCACATCAAAAGCAGTATCGTCATGACCCAGTTCAAATACATCCTTTTGGGTAGTTTGCTGCTCACCGCTTGCGCGCACGCCCCCGCGCACGCCCCCGAAAATCAGGATGGCCAGCCTGAGGCCGCGAACTCGTCCGGGCCGCCCGAACAGCAGGCAGAAGCCGCAATGGTATTGCCCAACGTCGAGTTGAGCAGCGAATTACTTTATGAATATCTGGTGACAGAAATTGCCAGCCAGCGTGGGCAGAATGAGCTCGCTGTCGAGGGCAGTCTGGATCTGGCCAGGAAGACGCGTGATCCGCGTCTTGCGATGCGCGCCACGCATATGGCGATTCAATCAGACCAAATGGATAAGGCTATCGAGACCCTCAGGATATGGCTGGAGACTGATCCGACTTCGCTAACGGCGATGCGTATGCTGTCTTCGGCATTGTTGCGCACCGGCAGGCTGGACGAAGCCCGTGATGAGTTCGTAAAAGTATTGAAGGCTGAGGAAGCGCATCCCGGGCCGACCTTTGTTCAGTTGTATCAAATGCTGGCTACCTATCCGGACAAGACGGTGGCATTGAAGATGATGCGCGACCTTGCGTCACCTTATCCGAGTGTGGCCGAAGCGCATTGGGCGGTGGCGCAATTGGCGCAAGCAACCGGCGACGAGGGACTTGCCTTGAGCGAGGTAAGACAGGCGCGCGGCCTGCGTCCGGAGTGGGATATGGCGGTCTCTCTGGAGGCGCAGTTGTTGCAGAAGAATGCGCCACAGCAAGGGCTGGAAGTGTTGAGCCATTATTTGTCCGGTTATCCGGACGCGCGCGATATTCGTCTGCAATATGCGCGCGCGTTGCTCGATCAAAAGCAATACAAACAGGCGCGGGACGAATTCCAGCGCATGTCGGACGAAAATCCCGATAACCCGGATATGGCCTATGCCATCGCGCTGATCTCCTTGCAGTTGAATGATTTGCAAAGCGCAGAGACGCAACTCAAGCAAGCGCTCAGCAAAGGCAAGAAGGATCGGGATACGGTGCAGTATTACCTCGGGCAGTTGAGCGAGGCCAAGAAAAACGAAGACGAGGCGATCGCTTATTATCGCGAGGTCAAGGGCGGTGAATATCTGGTGGCCGCGCAGATACGCATTGCTTTCTTGCTGAGCAAGCGCGGTCAACTTGATGAGGCTCGCCAGTTGTTGAATCAGGTGCAGGTCACCAACAATCAGCAGCGCGTCCAACTGGCATTGATCGAGGCGCAATTATTGCGCGAGGCGAACCAGTTCGCCGAGGCTTATCAGGTATTGCAGAAAGCTTCGGAGAAGCTGCCCAATTACCCGGATCTGCTTTACGGGACCGCGATGATGGCAGACAAGATCGGCAAGCCCGAAGTGTTCGAACAATTGATGCGCAAAGTGATACAGATCAGTCCCGAATATGCGCAAGCCTATAACGCGTTGGGCTACGGTTTATTGGAGCGCAACGAGCGCATTCCTGAAGCGGTCGCTCTGGTCGAAAAAGCATTGCAGCTCGCCCCCGATGATGTCTCCATCATGGACAGTGTGGGTTGGGGCTATTACCGCAGCGGTAAACTGGACGACAGCGTGAAGATGTTGCGGCGCGCCTTTGCCGGCAATCCCGATCCCGAGATCGCTGCGCATCTGGGCGAAGTGTTGTGGGTGCGCGGCGACAAGCCGGAAGCCAAAAAGATATGGCAGGACAGTCTCAAAGCGAATCCGGACAACGTGCCGTTGCAAACAGTGATCAAAAAATTCGATCCCTGATGATGAGGTGGCGGCTGGTTTTAATTTGGCTGGTCATGCTGAGCGGCTGCGCGTTAATGCCCTCCTCACCCAAGCCAGTCGCGCGTCCCGCACAGTCTGAATCCGCACCTTTTGCGTTGAATGGCCGCATTTCGATCAAACATCTGGAAACACGTCAATCAATCGGATTGCACTGGACGCATCAGGCGCAATCCGATGAAATCCTGCTGCTCACTCCGCTCGGGCAAACTGCTGCCCGTGTCTATCGCGATACCCGGAATGCAACGCTGGATGATGGCGGCAAACATTATCAGGCCGACAATGTGGAATCATTGATGGAACAGGTATTGGGCTGGCATCTGCCGCTGAATGGTTTGCATTATTGGGTGTTGGGCATGGCGGATACCGATAGCCCCGCGCAAATCGAACGTGCCGAAAATGGCCAGATCTCAGTGCTGCACCAGGATGGTTGGGAGGTGCGCTTCTTGCGGTATGCCGACAGCAAGCCGGACAGTTTGCCGACGCGCTTGCAGTTGAGTCATGAAGATCTGCAGGTACAGTTGCTGGTCGATGAGTGGCAATGGAATCCATAATGAAGCTGATAAACGTAATTCATGACCACGGAACACACCGGATACACGGGAAATATATACCCACCTTGGGTTTCGCCTTGTCTGTGTCGTCCGTGTGTTCCGTGGTTTAGGTTTGCGGTTTCCAGGGTGAAGGTAGACCTCAAATGAAGCTGACTTGCCCCGCGCCGGCAAAATTGAATCTGTTCCTGCATGTGATCGGGCGCAGGCCGGACGGCTACCACTTGTTGCAGACCCTGTTTCGCTTCATCGACCTGCATGACACGCTGCACTTTAGCCTGCGCGAAGACGGCGTGGTGCGGCGTTCCAATGCTGTTGAGGGTGTGCCGGAGGAACAGGATCTGTGCGTGCTTGCCGCGCGTCTGCTGCAAAGCGACACCGGATGCGGCCTGGGCGTGGACATCGCGGTTGAAAAGCGCATCCCCATGGGTGGCGGTTTGGGCGGCGGCAGTTCGGATGCGGCGACCACGCTGATCGCGTTGAATCGCATGTGGTCATTGGGTTTGTCGCGCGCGCACTTGATGCAGCTTGGTTTGCGGCTGGGGGCGGATGTACCGGTGTTCGTGTTCGGCGAAAACGCCTTTGCCGAAGGCGTGGGCGAGGAGCTGCAGGCCTATCCCCTGGCGGAGGCGTGGTACGTGGTGTTGTTCCCGCCGGTGCGCGTACCGACAGCACAGATTTTTGCTCATCCAGAATTGACACGCGATACGGTTTCCATCACAATGCGCGCCCTCTCGGAACGGCAATTCCGGGAGCGGCAACTTCGCAACGATCTGCAATCCGTGGTTTGCAAGCTCTACCCGGAAGTGGCACGTCATATAACTTGGCTCGATAAATTCGGCAAAGCGATGATGACCGGATCGGGTGCATGCGTGTTCGCCGAGTTTGCCAGTCGTAACCAGGCTGAAGCGGTAATCAAACAGTTGCCGCAGGAGATGCGCGGTGTGGTGGCGCAAGGATTAGCAAGGCATCCGTTGCATGATTGGGTGCTTGAGTAAGGCAATCGCTTGCAAACGAATGAATACTGAGTTGTCAGCGGTTGTTGCAGGTTTATTGGGGAGTCGCCAAGTGGTAAGGCACTGGATTTTGATTCCAGCATTCGTAGGTTCGATCCCTACCTCCCCAGCCAATTATAGGGGCATGTGCCCCTGTTGAATTATCGGGGCGCGAGCTCCTGTACAATTCTTGGGGCGCGAGCCCCGGGTGTTTTGATTCTTTAAGGGGTCGCACGTGTCCTACGACAGCTTGATGGTGTTCACCGGCAATGCCAATCCTAAGCTCGCTGAAGCGGTCGCGCGGTACCTGCACATTCATCTTGGTCGGGCCACGGTAGGGCGTTTCTCCGACGGTGAGGTGATGGTGGAGCTGCTTGAGAACGTGCGTGGCAGGGATGTGTTCGTGCTGCAATCCACGTGTGCGCCGACCAATGACAATTTGATGGAAGTGTTGGTGATGGTGGATGCGTTGAAACGCGCTTCTGCCGGGCGTATCACCGCCGCGATGCCGTATTTCGGCTACGCGCGCCAGGATCGCCGCTTGCGCTCGGCGCGGGTCGCGATTACCGCCAAACTGGTGGCCGATATGCTTTCCAGTGCCGGTGTGGATCGCTTGCTGACCATGGATCTGCACTCCGACCAGATCCAGGGTTTCTTCGATATTCCGGTGGACAACATTTACGCCAGCCCGATCTTGCTGTCCGACGTGTGGAAGCACAATTACCCGAATCTGATCGTGGTTTCGCCGGACGTGGGCGGCGTGGTGCGTGCCCGCGCACTGGCGAAGCAACTGGATGCGGACCTGGCGATCATCGACAAACGCCGTCCCAAGCCGGGCGTGGCAAAAGTGATGAACATCATCGGCGAGGTGGCGGGACGCACTTGTCTGATCATGGATGACATGGTGGATACCGCCAACACATTGTGCGAAGCCGCCAATGCGCTGAAGGAAAAAGGCGCCACGCGCGTATTGGCTTATTGTACTCATGCGGTACTTTCCGGCCCGGCGATCGAGCGCATCGAGAATTCCGCGATGGATGAGTTGGTGATCACCGACACCATCCCGCTGAGTGAAGCGGCACGCAACTGCAAGCGCATCCGTCAATTGAGCACGGCAGAGTTGCTGGCGGAAACGATACGCCGTATCAATAACGAAGAGTCGGTGAGTTCGCTGTTCACCGAATAAGTTTTTAGCGGTAGCCATGTTGGCTGCCGCAAATGTTGAATCGTCTGGTCGCGGACGATTCTGTTTTTTGGAGAAGTAAAATGGCAATCGAAATCAATGCAACAAATCGCAAGACGCAAGGTACGGGTGCGAGCCGCCGTCTGCGTAACACCGGCCGCGTGCCAGGTGTTGTGTATGGCGCGGGCGACGTGAACATGATCGAGCTGGATCACAATGAGCTGTATTACAAGCTGCGTGCGGAGGCGTTCCATGCCTCCATATTGACGTTGAATCTGGAAGGCAAAAAAGAGTCCGTGCTGCTGCGCGATTTCGTGATGCACCCGTTCCGCCAGCAAGTGCAACATATCGACTTCCAGCGCGTGGATGCGAAGAAAAAGATGCACATCAAAGTGCCGCTGCACTTCGTGAATGCGGATATTGCGCCAGGCGTGAAGGATGGCGGCGGCAAGGTCAGCCACGTGATGACCGATCTGGATATCATTTGTTTGCCCAAAGATCTGCCGTCCTTCATTGAAGTGGACTTGGCGCATCTGGCACTGGGTCATTCCATCCACGTGGTCGACCTGAAGTTGCCCAATGGCGTGGAAGCTGCGGCACACGGCGGGCATGCCGCGGTAGTGGCGACCGTGCAAGTGCCGCGTGGCATGATGGAAGCCGAAGTGGCTGCCGAGGCTGAAGCCGCTGCTGCTGCTTCTGCGGCATCAGCTCCAGCACCTGCAGCCGGAGCCGCTAAAACCGCTGGGGCTGCCCCTGCGGCTGCCGCTGCTCCTGCTGCCAAAAAAGCCAAGTAAATCGACTGGCTGCATAAACCCGCCATTGCTGATTCAGGCATGGCGGGTTTTTTTATTAGGGGGCCTTTATCTTAAAAACGGCTACTTCTCCACGAAAGACACGAAACAAATCTATAAGTTAGTTTGATGTAGCAATTTACCTATTGGGTAGCGAACATAATCGTGAAATTTCTTCACATGTTTTTGTGTCTTTCGTGATTTTCGTGGACACTGTTTTTTAGGTTTATTCAAATACTATGACTGCTATACGTTTGATAGTTGGTCTGGGCAACCCCGGACGCGAATACGAGGCCACCCGGCATAACGTCGGTTTCCGGTGGGTGGAAGAACTCGCGCGCCTGCAAAAGTTGAGCTTCAGGAGCGAGACCAAGTTTCATGGCTTGACTACGCGAAGTCAGTTGCATGGTCATGAGGTTTTTTTGCTCATGCCGCAAACTTTTATGAATGTCAGCGGGCGGTCGGTCGGCGCGATGGTGCAGTTCTACAAGATAGCACCGGCAGAGATGCTGGTCGTGCATGACGAGCTGGATCTGCCGCCGGGTGTGGCGCGACTGAAAATGGGCGGCGGACACGGCGGGCACAACGGGCTGAAGGACATCATCGCGCATCTCGGTAGCAAGGATTTCTGGCGGCTGCGCATCGGTATCGGTCATCCCGGCGACCGTGCCGAAGTGTCCGACTACGTGTTGAATGATCCGCGCCGCGAAGAACGTGAACTGATAGACGATGCCATGCAGAAAGCGCAGGACATCGCGCATCTGGTCATCGAAGGCAAGACCGAAGCGGCAATGTTGAAGCTGCATAGCAGTTGAGGATTCGGGATCCAGGATACGGGATAGAGCAAAAACCGCTTCATCGCTTTTGCTTAATCCTTAATCCGGAATCCTTGATCATATTTTAAGAGAGAGCAAAACCATGAGTTTAAAATGCGGAATCGTCGGCCTGCCTAATGTGGGCAAATCCACCCTGTTCAATGCGCTGACCAAGGCGGGCATCGCGGCTGAGAACTATCCGTTCTGCACCATCGAGCCGAACGTCGGTATCGTCGAGGTGCCCGATGCGCGTATGGATGAGTTGGCGAAGATCGTCAAGCCGCAACGAATGCAACCGGCCATCGTCGAATTCGTCGATATCGCTGGCTTGGTCGCCGGTGCGTCGAAGGGCGAGGGCCTGGGTAACCAGTTTCTGGCCAATATCCGCGAGACAGATGCCATCGTCAACGTGGTGCGCTGTTTCGATGATGAGAACGTGGTGCATGTGGCCGGGCGGGTCGATCCTCTGTCTGATATCGAAGTCATCATCACCGAGCTTGCTCTGGCCGACCTCGCGGTGGTGGAGCGTACCATCCAGCGCGACGGCAAGAAGGCCAAGTCGGGCGACAAGGATGCGCAGAAGCTGCTCGCCATACTGGAGAAGCTGCTTCCGCATATGAACCAAGGTAAGCCCGCGCGCACTTTCAGTTTGAGCGATGACGAAAAACTGCTCATCAAGCCGCTGTGCCTGCTCACCATCAAGCCCGCGATGTATGTAGGCAACGTACTGGAGGATGGTTTCGAAAACAATCCGCATCTTGACCGTCTGCGCGAATACGCAGCGAAGGAGGGCGCGCCTGTGGTCGCACTGTGTGCCAAAATCGAAGCGGAACTGGCCGACCTCGACGATGCCGACAAAAAGGAATTTCTTGCCGACCTTGGTCTGGAAGAGCCCGGTTTGAATCGCCTGATTCGCACCGGCTACGAATTGCTTGGCCTGCAAACCTACTTCACGGCAGGCGTGAAGGAAGTGCGCGCCTGGACCATCCACAAGGGCGACACCGCACCGCAAGCGGCTGGCGTGATCCACACCGATTTCGAAAAGGGTTTTATCCGCGCGCAGACCATCTCCTACGCCGATTTCATCGCTTGCGGCGGAGAGGCGGGCGCGAAAGAAAAAGGCAAGATGCGCGTCGAGGGTAAGGACTATGTCGTGCAAGATGGCGACGTGATGAATTTCCTGTT
>Ga0207926_1000185_pt1 | contig 32435 bp, 27 predicted proteins | sample NGESurdeep072012_8_FD_184454 | JGI IMG/M metagenome (GOLD analysis project Ga0207926, IMG submission 184454) | Arctic peat soil microbial communities from Barrow, Alaska - NGEE Surface sample 210-1 deep-072012 (SPAdes) | ecosystem: Environmental > Terrestrial > Soil > Wetlands > Peat ...
GGACGAATTGAAGGATCGCGTCGGTGGCGAGCGGTTGGAGGTACGCCTCGACGGGGCGGCACACGCGCAGGGCGCCGTGCGGGCGCTCGCCTCAATGGCGGATGGGCCGCCGATCGTCGACGGCGATCTGGTGACGGCGGGAGTCCGCCGGCGCGGCGGCGCGATCGTCGAGGCGGTGCGCCGGCTGGATGAGGCCGGGGTGGGCGTGGAGGACATCGCCCTGCGTCGGCCCACGCTCGACGACGTGTTCCTCGCCGTCACCGGAGCCCCCGTGACGAGCCGCTCCGACGTGGAGTCCATAACGCAAGGAGCTGCACAGCAATGACCACCTTCGCCTACACGGTCAGCGACTCCAGGACGATGCTGCGCCGCAACCTCAAGCACCAGCTCCGCTACCCGTCCATGACCTTGATGCTGGTCGGGATGCCCATTGTGTTCCTGCTGCTCTTCGTCTACGTCTTCGGCGGCCAACTGGGCGCTGGACTCGGCGCTCACGACGGCCGCAGCGCCTACCTCGACTACGTGGTGCCCGGCGTACTGCTGGTCACCATCGCCTCAGCCGTCCAGGGCACCTCGATCATGGTCGCGATGGACATGACCGGTGGCATCATCGACCGGTTCCGCACGATGGCGATCGCCCGCGCCTCCGTCCTCACCGGGCACGTACTCGGAAGCCTGATCCAGGTGATGGCCGGCCTCACGATCCTCATTGGCGTCGCCTTCGGTCTCGGGTTTCGCTCCACCGCCGGGCCGCTCGAGTGGCTCGCCGCGATCGGGATGCTGACCCTGTTCGCTTCCGCACTCATCTGGCTGGCTGTCGCCCTCGGATTGGCCGCCAAGAGCGTGGAGACCGCCAGCAACACCCCGATGATCCTCTTCCTGCTTGTCTTTCTCGGCAGCGCGTTCGTCCCGACCCAATCGATGCCCGGCGGCCTGCGTCAGTTTGCCGAGTACCAGCCCTTCACCCCGGTCGCCGACACCGTGCGCGGGCTACTCAGCAACGCCGCCATCGGCGACCATGCCATCGTTGCCATTGCGTGGAGCATCGCTATCGGCCTCGGCGGCTACCTCTGGGCCATCCGCCTCTATAACCGGCGCCGAGCTGCCGAGCCAACATGAGCGGGTCCCTCCAGCACCTCGGGTGACCGGTTGGCACGTACCGCGAAGCGCAGATGACACCAGGCCCGGGTTCACATCAGCTGTCAACTCGCGTCGACTGTCACTGGAGTTCGCAGCGCTGATATTCAGGTCCACGGTTGGCGCGAGGTCAGCGAGAAGCTCGAAGGACCCGGCCGCGGCGGAGGTCATCGCGACATGCGCCGTCCGGTTCCCGGCGCCGACGAACGGGCGTGGACGGTGTCGTTGATGAGCATGAACCGCATCGGCCAGAATCCGGGCCGCGGCTCAGGAAGCTCATGGCGCGCCCTGATGAACCCCGTCAACGTGACGGTGGCGGCGGCAAGCCAGACGATGACCCCGACGGCGAGGACCCACGGCGTGGATCCCGACCACATGATGATGAGGCCCGCCAGAACGACGGCCAGTCCGCCGTACCCCACACGGAGAGCCCAGACGGCCATCCTCCACTGACCCTTGTGCTGCAGCTCCGGCGACTCGTTCATGTCAGAGATTGTGCGGGAGCCGCGAGTGTGCAACCAGGGTCATTGGTCCTCCGGGAGCCAACCGACGGCCGGCTGGCGAGGTGGTCGCGCCAATACGACTCCGGCCCGACGAGGACGACCCGAGGCGATGGCGCCATCCTTCACCTCCGAAGCAACTGGCCACAGACACCGACCGCCTGCTCGGCGCAAGCGGTCGGTGTGCCATCAGTGACAATCCTGCGTGTCACCGGTGAACATGCTCATCAGCTACAGCCGCTGGTCGTCCCGCAGCTCGAGCAGACGTAGCAGGAGCCGGCCCGTTGCATGGCGTTACCGCACTGGTAGCAGTAGGGTGCGTCCCGCTGCTCGGCCCGGGCGATCAGACCGTCCGCCGGAGCCGGGGCGGTCTGGGTGGTCGGAGCTACGTGGAACGTCGGGGCGCTGGAATCCACCACCATGGTGATCGTCGGGTCGATCGAGTCGGACTCGACGATGCCGCTCGACGGCGTGGCCGTCTCCTCGACACCGGGCAGGGTCGGCTGCATCCGCTCCGAAGTGGACAGGATGCCCAATTCGGCCCGCTCGTCGTAGGGCAGGTAGTCCACGGCCAACCGGCGGAAGATGTAGTCGACGAGGCTGGTGGCGATGCGCAGGTCCGGGTCGTCGGTGATGCCCGCCGGCTCGAAGCGCATGTTGGTGTACTTGCGGACATAGGTCGACAGCGGCACACCGTGCTGGAGGCCGAGGCTCACCGAGATGGAGAAGGCGTCCATGATGCCGGCAAGGGTCGAGCCCTGCTTCGACACCTTCATGAACACCTCGCCGGGACGGCCGTCCTCGTACTCGCCGACGGTCACGTAGCCCTCACAGTCGGCCACCCGGAACGCGAAGGTGGACGACTTGCGGCGACGGGGCAGGCGCTCGCGCACCGCACCGACCAGCAGCGTGTCCTGGGTGCGGCCCTGCTCGCGGACCAGGGCGGTCTCGAGCTCGGCGATCTTGGCGCTCAGTTCGCGGGCGTGGGCCTCCGCCTCGGATCCGGCCGTCGGCTCGTCAGCGGCGAGGTCGCCGGCGGCACTGTCCTTCTTGGTGGTCGACAGCGGCTGGGCCACCTTGCAGTTGTCGCGGTAGATGGCGACAGCCTTGATGCCGAGCCGCCAGGCGTCGATGTGCAGTTGCTCGACGTCCTCCACCGACACGTCTTCGGGCAGGTTGACCGTCTTCGAGATGGCGCCCGAGATGAAGGGCTGCACCGCACCCATCATGCGCACGTGGCCGAGGTAGTGGATGGTGTTGTCCCCCATGGAGCAGGCGAACACGGCCAGGTGCTCACTCGACAGGTACGGGGCGCCGACGATCGACATGTGATCGTTGATGTAGGCGATGATCTCGTCCACCTGGTCGGGCGAGTAGCCCAGCCTGGTCAGCGCTCGGGGCACCGTCTGATTGACGATCGACATGGTGCCGCCGCCCACCAGTTTCTTGGTCTTGACCAGGCCGAGGTCGGGTTCGACGCCAGTGGTGTCGCAGTCCATGAGCAGGCCGATGGTCCCGGTCGGCGCCAGCACGCTGGCCTGCGAGTTGCGCACGCCGTACTGCTCACCGAGCTCGACGGCCAGGTCCCAGGCCTCCTGGGCGGCCGACAGGATGTCGGTGGGGACCTGCTCCTCGTCGATCACCGCGACGGCGTCACGGTGCATCTTGAGGACATTGGTCATCGGCTCGACATTCTCGTGGTAGCCGGCGAAGGGGCCCATGCGGGCGGCCGTGCGGGCCGACGTGGCGTAGGCGTGCCCGGTCATGAGTGCGGTGATGGCAGCGGCCCACGCCCGACCCTGGTCCGAGTCGTAGGGCAGGCCCTGGGCCATGAGCAGGGCGCCGATGTTGGCGTAGCCGATCCCCAGCTCCCGGAAGCGCCGCGAGTTCTCTGCGATCTTCTCGGTCGGGTAGTCGGCGTTGCCCACGATGATCTCCTGGGCGGTGAAGATGACCTCGACTGCGGAACGGAAGCCCTCGACGTCGAACGACGAGTCGGCGTGGAGGAACTTCATCAGGTTGAGGCTGGCCAGGTTGCACGCCGAGTTGTCGAGGTGCATGTATTCGGAACAGGGGTTGGAGCCGTTGATCCGCCCGGTGTTGGAGGCGGTGTGCCACCGGTTGATGGTGGTGTCGAACTGCATGCCGGGGTCGGCGCATTCCCAGGCGGCCTTGGCGAACTGGCGGAAGAGGTCGCGGGCCGGCACGGTGCGCACCGTCTCGTTGTCGCCCCGGGTGACGAGGTCCCAGTCGGTGCCGTCGATGACGGCCTGCATGAACTCGTCGGTGACCCGGACCGAGTTGTTGGCGTTCTGGTATTGGAGGCTGATGGCGTCCTTGCCGTCGAGGTCCATGTCGAAGCCGGCATCGCGCAGCACGCGCGCCTTGCGCTCCTCGGTGGCCTTGCACCAGATGAAGTCCTCGATGTCCGGGTGGTCGGCGTCGAGGATGACCATCTTGGCGGCCCGGCGGGTCTTGCCCCCCGACTTGATGGTTCCGGCTGAGGCGTCGGCACCGCGCATGAAGCTGACCGGACCGGATGCCGTACCGCCGCCCTTCAGGAATTCGTGGGAAGAACGGATGCGGGAGAGGTTGACGCCGGCACCGGAGCCACCTTTGAAGATCACGCCCTCCTCGGTGTACCAGTTGAGTATGGAGTCCATGGTGTCTTCGACCGACAGGATGAAGCAGGCCGAGCCCTGCTGGGGAACGCCTTCCACGCCGATGTTGAACCACACCGGCGAGTTGAAGGCGGCCATCTGGTGGACGATCAGATGCTTGAGCTCGGCGGAGAACGCCTCGGCCTCCTCGTCGTCGACGAAGTAGCCGTCCTTGATGCCCCAAGCCGTCACGGTGTCGACCACCCGGTCGGCCACCTGGCGCAGCGACGACTCGCGCTCGATGGTGCCCGGGGTCCCCCGGAAGTACTTCTGGGCGAGGATGTTGGTGGCGTTCAGGCTCCAGGATTCGGGCACCTCGACGCCGAGTTGCTCGAAGGCGACCGAACCGTCGCGGTAGTTGGTGATCCGTGCATCGCGTCGCTCCCAGACGATGTCGTCATAGGGATGGGTGCCGGCGGAGGTGAAGTGGCGGCGGATGCCGATGCCGACTCGCTGCGGTGCGATGGCCATGGGGTGGACCTCTTTCTGTCGTCGTCTGTGGAGCTGAGTGTGCTGCCGGTGCAAGTTGAGGCGATGGGTGTGTCGTCGGAGATGCTGTGTCTGGTCTGCCCGGGTGCTGAGGTACTGCCGTTGATGCGAGTCCCCTACCCCTGCGGAGGTCACCGGTATGCGTCCGTCACCGGAACTCGAGCGGTCGTTCCTGCCCCATCTGCAGGTGCGCAACCGCCGGGTCAACCGCCAGTTCCGTCCTGCCCGACCGCCGGGCCCATTGCCATCGTACCCCGGCCCGGATAACTCCGGATTACCGAGAAATGCGATGGAGACACAATATGTTGTGGTTCATCCTCCCCCGAGGTACGAGATAGTGGGTCTATTACAGCAGTGTAGTTACGCCGCTGTCAACGAACACCGCAGAATTCGTCGGCCGATCTGCTCGCGAATCCCCTGTTCGGAGGGCGTTCGCGAAGGTTTGCAAATCATTGCTGGGCGCGAGCACTCCCGAGGGCCCGGAAACCGTCCTCCGCCCCTACCGGTCGATCTCACTACAGTCCCCGTGTGGCCGTCCGCACCCCCGTCAGCATCGCCATCGACGCCGGCACCACTGGCATCCGGGCCCTGGTCGTCGACGAGCAGGCCCGGGTGGTGGACATCGCCTACCGAGAACTGACCCAGCACTTCCCAGCGCCCGGCTGGGTCGAGCACGACGCCGGCGAGATCTGGCGCCTGGTCCGCGAGACGCTGGTCGAAGTGGCCGGTCGCCTGGGTGACCGCAGCCGGGTGGCCCGGTCGATCGGCATCACCAACCAGCGCGAGACCGTGATCGCCTGGGACCGGAGGACCGGCAATGTGCATCACCGGGCGCTGGTGTGGCAGGACCGCCGCACCGCCGAGCGCTGCGCCGAACTCACCGCGGCCGGCCATCTCCCCCTGATCCGGGAACAGACCGGGCTCGTCCTCGACGCGTACTTCTCGGCGGCGAAGATGCAGTGGCTACTCGAGGAGGGCGGCGTCCCGACCGGTCCCGACCTGGTGCTTGCCACCGTCGACTCGTGGATCCTGTGGAACCTGACGGGCGGGACCGACGGCGGGACGCTGGCCACCGACGTCACCAACGCGTCGCGCACCATGCTCTTCGACATCGTGGTCCGTCGCTGGTCGGCCGAGCTCTGCGACCTGTTCCACGTGCCCCCTTCCGCCCTGGCCGAGGTGCGACCCTCCTGCGGCCGGTTCGGGAAGGTGGTCGATGCCACCTTGGGTGGCGACTCCCCGTTGGCCGGGGTGCCGATCAGCGCCATGATCGGCGACCAGCATGCTGCCCTGTTCGGACAAGCCTGCTTCGACCGGGGCATGACCAAGGCGACCTTCGGCACCGGCAGCTTCATCCTCATGAACGCCGGCGCCACCTGCCCTCCCCCGGTTGACGGCCTGGTGACCACGCTGGCCTGGGACCTCGGCACCGACGGCGATGTGGCCATCGGTGCCGACGGTGGTCCGGGGCCCGGTCGGTCGTCACTGGCCTACGCCGTCGAGGGCTCGATCTTCGTGTCGGGGGCCGGCGTCCAGTGGCTGCGTGACGGACTCGGCATCATCACCGAATCGGCCGGGATCGAGCCGCTCGCCCGCTCGGTCGACTCGTCCGAGGGGGTCGTGCTGGTGCCCGCCTTCTCCGGCCTCGGCAGCCCCCATTGGGACCCGGGTGCCCGGGGGATCATCACGGGTCTCAGCCGGGGCACCGGCCGGGCTCACGTGGCGAGGGCCATGATCGAGGCCATGGGTTTCCAGGTGCGCGACGTGTTGGAGGCTATGGGGGCGACCGGCACTGTTCCTTCCGTGGTCAGGGTCGACGGCGGGGCGGCCGTCATGGGGATGCTGCTGCAGCACCTGGCCGACCAGGCCAGGCTCGAGGTGGTCCGGCCGCAGTCGGTCGAGACCACCGCTCTCGGAGCGGCAACCATGGCCGGGCTGGCCGAGGGGGTATGGGGGTCGCTCGAGGACCTGACCGAATTGTGGACCGCGGAGGCGTCGTTCACTCCTGCGGTCGACTTGGCGCTGGCTGATGCGGCCCACGAGGTGTGGATGCGGTCGGTCGAGCGGTCCCGGCACTGGGTGTCGGGCGACGACGCCTGACTGACTGGAACCGGCACCCGGAACGGCCCCGGGCATCGGCCGCCCGTCCGGGCCGGCTCATGCCGGCCGTCCCGTCAGTCGAGCTCCCGCCAGCCGTGGTCGGCCAACTCGGCCATGATGGCGATCCACTGGCGTTCCCGGGACCGCAGCACCGGAGCGACCCGCCCGACCACCAGGACCACGCCGGCCCGGACCATTTCTGCGGCGGCCACGTTCGGGCTCTGATCGGCGGTCTCGCTTCCGTTCTCGTGGGCCCCCACCGGTGACGACAGCGGAGTCACCGCCCACAGGGCCATCGCCCGGAGCTCGTCATCAGATGGGGGGTCACCGTGGCTGGCCGTCACCCGGGTGGTGTCGGCATCGATGATGGCGGCGAAGTCAGCCACCAGGCTCCGTCGCACCCGATCGGCGAGGTGGTCGAGGAGCACCTCCCGCGAGGATTGGATGAACAGCTCGGTGGCGATGTCGAGGAGCTCAGCGTGCCGGTCCGGTAGGGGACCTTCGACCGCCCGCAGTGCCTCGATGGTCACCCCGTCCACCTCGAGGATCTCATCGCGCAGGAGTCCGAGGAGATGGTCACCGGCCAAGCCGACCCCGAGTTCGTCGACGACGACGCGGTTGTCACGCTGGAGGATGTCGATCGAGACGACGTCGCCACCGACCGAGCCGATACGGCTGGCCACCGCACCCAGGGCACCGGGTCGATCGGGCAGCTGGACGCGGATCAGGTAATTGGGCACGGCGTCAGGGTAAGGCTGAAATGTGTCGGCACGGTTTCGTCCCGGTTACGAACTCGGCGCCGGGGTCGCCGGCACCCCGCCTTCTCCGGGGGCCCTCCTTTTCCGGCTGGCGTAGACGTCCACATACTCCTGGCCCGACAGGCTGGCGATGTCCGCCATCAAGGCGTCGGTCAGGGCCCGCAGCCCGTCCTGGTCGAGTTCGACGCGGGCGGTGCCACCGGGGGTTGCAACGGGAGCGCACTGCCCCGTGGTGATCGTGGCGCCACCAAGTTCGTAGCTGACGGGTGAGCCGAAGCGGACGGTCACCGACCGGAAGGGGCGCATGAACATCGAGCCGGGCGGCTGCACGTTCCGGGTTCCGATGATGCCCACCGGGATCACCGGCACGTTGCAGCCGAGGCTGAGCCGGGCCACACCGGTCTTTCCCTTGTGGAGCCGGGTGTCGGGCGCCCGCGTCCCCTCGGGGTAGATGGCGAGCACCCCACCCCCCTGGAGCACCGAGGTGGCGGTGTCGAGGGCCCGTTGCGAGGCGTCGCCCCCACTCCGGTTCATGGGGATCTGGCCGGCCGCCCGGAAGAACCAGGCCGTCTTCCAGCTGTCGAAGTACTCGGCTTTGGCCACATAGGTGACGCGGCGCCGGACCACGACGGGAAGGAAGAACGAATCGCAGAACGACTGGTGGTTGGCGGCCAGGATCACGGGCCCATCGTGGCGCACGTGCTCGCGTCCCTCGACCCGGACACGCCACAACAGGAGAAGGAAGGGGCTGATGATCGCCTTCATGATCCAGTAGGCCACGGGGCAACGGTAACCGTGCCTGTGCTGTACTGCACTCATGACCGCAGCGACCACCTCCACCGTCGTCTTCGACACGCCCGACACCCCATCCGACCAGGGGCCTTGGCAGGTGCTCGGCCGCACGATCGGCCTGCCCGTCGAGGTCCGTTCGGCCGTTCAGTGGGGCGTGCAGTACCTGGTCCCGGCCGCCGCGGCCCAGCGCATCGTCGGAGCGACCGGGCTCGAGGTCACCGGTCCGCTGCCGGGCAGAGCCCTGGTGGCGCTGGCCGTCTGCCGCTACGACGACACCGACCTCGACAGCTACCACGAGGTGGCCGTGAGTTTCGTCGTCCGACCCCACGACGCCCCACCGAACCCGTCCGCCTTCGACCGGGCCCGAGAGTTCGCCACCGGCGCCATCGGCGCCTACATTCACCGCCTGCCCGTCGACCAGGAGTTCACCTGTGCGGCTGGCCGGGACATCTGGGGCTACCCCAAGTGGATCACCACCATCGACATCGACGAGCCCGATTCGTGCGACCGCCGGTCGGGGTCAGGCACGACCATCCGGTTGGTCGACGACGGTACCCACGTGCTGACACTCACGCTGGCCGGTGGGGGCCCGGTCAAGCTGCCGGCCCACGCACCCCCGAGCTACTCGTTCCGCGACGGGGTGCTGAAGCGGACGCCGTGGGAGATATCCACCGAAGGCATTGCGGGTCGGCCCGGGGGCGCCACCCTGGTGCTCGGCGATCACCCGATGGCCCACGAGCTGCGCACGCTCGGCCTGCCCAAGCGGGCCCTGTTCTCCTCGTCGGCTACCCGCATGCGGGCCTCGTTCGGCGCACCTGCGGTGGTGGTGGCCCGACGCTGAACGGTCCTCAGTGCAGGCGGGTGAGCACCTTGCGGAGGCTGCGCACACCCTGGCCGATCCGCTGCTCGTTCTCGATCAGGGCGAACCGGACGTGGCCGTCGCCCCCCGGGCCGAAGCCGACCCCGGGCGAGGTGGCCACGTCGGCTTCTTTGACCAGGAACTTGGCGAACTCGAGCGACCCCATCTCCTGGTATGGCTCGGGGATCGGCGCCCACACGAACATGGTGCCCCGGGGCGGGGTCACCTCCCACCCGATCCGCTTGAGCCCGTCGCACAGGGCGTCCCGGCGCGACTGGTAGATGTCGTTGATCAGCTTGGGGTAGTCGGGCACTTCGTTCATGGCCACGATGGCGGCGATCTGGATGGGCTGGAACGTGCCGTAGTCGAGGTAGCTCTTGAGCTTGGTGAGCGCCTGGACGATCTCCGCGTTGCCGACCAGGAACCCGACCCGCCAGCCGGCCATCGAGAACGACTTGGTCAGGGTGTACAACTCGACGGCCACGTCCTTCGCCCCGGGCACCTGGAGGATGGATGGCGGGGTATAGCCGTCGAAGGCGATGTCGGCGTAGGCGAAGTCGTGGACGAGCACGATGTCGTGTTCCTTGGCGAACTCGACGATGCGGGTCATCCAGGCAAGGTCGACGCATTCTGTGGTCGGGTTGTGCGGGAACGAGAGCACGACCACCCGGGGCTTGGGCCAGGCCGACTCCCACGCCTCCATCAGGTTGTCGAAGAAGGCGGCGCCTCCCTCGGTGCTGTCGACTCCTTCGCCGCTCGCCGTGTCGAGACGGACGTGGCGGATGTCAGCCCCGGTGAACAGCGGCGCATAGATGTGGATCGGGTACGACGGCGACGGCACCAGCACGGTGTCACCCGGGCCGGCCAGCACCCACATCAGGTGGGACAGGCCCTCCTTGGCTCCGATGGTAGTGACCACCTCGGTCTCGGGGTCGAGTTCGACGTCGAACTTGCGCAGGTAGAGGTCGCAGATGGCCTTCCGGATCTTCGGGATGCCTCGGCTGGCCGAGTAGCGGTGATTACGCGGGTTGCGGGCGGCCTCCGCCAGCTTCTCCACCGCCACGTCGGGTGAGGGGAGGTCCGGGTTGCCGAATCCCATGTCGATCACGTCGCGTCCGTCGTGGCGGGCGGCTGCCTTCAGGTCGTTGATGGTGGCGAAGACGTACGGCGGCAGCCCGTTGATACGGCGGAATTCCATACCCCACGATACCGCCGCGCCCCGCCGGCACCGGACAGGACGCCGATGAGCGGCCCACAGCAGCCTCGCTAGGCGACGGCGGTGGCGGCCTCGGCGACCACCTCGAGCGACTCCGGCCAGGCGCAGACGGCCCACGTGGCACCGGCACCGGACACCGCGGCCAGCGTGGCGACGGCTTCCTCCACGGTGTCGCCGACCGGGCCGCCCCACGTCACCTCGACCCCCTGGGCCGCCAAGGGCTCCACCTTTTCGGTCCCCACCTGCCACACGTTGACGGCGGCACCGGCCGCCCGGGCCAAGGCCACCATCTCGGGACGTCCGCCGCCGATCCACACCGGGATCCCCGCGCCGACAACCGCAAAGGCCACCGATTCGAGTCGTTCCCGACGGATCTCGGCGCGTTCGTAGGGGATGCCGTAGGCCTTGTTCTCTTCCTGGCTGAGCTTGTCGCCGGTGCCGATACCGGCGATGAGACGGCCGCTGCTCAACCCGTCCAGCCCGAACAGGACGTCGAGGAGGACCTCGTCGGGCAGCAGGCCGATCCGGGCGACCAGTGTGCCCAGGTGGATCGTCGAGGTCGAGGCGGCCAGTGCGCCAAGCAGCGGACCCGATGAGAGGGACGGGCGTCCGGGCTGGCCGATCGGCCACAGATGGTCGAAGACGAAGACGCCGTCGATCCCCAGGGATTCAGCCCGTCGGGCAGCACCCAGGGCCGCGTCCGCGTCGTCCCGGAACTGCGGGAGGGTGATGCCGACCTTCACCGGCCGGTCATGACGTCGACTCGACCTGCGCCTTCAAGTCCCGGAGGGCGATCGACATGATGCGGCTCTGGGCCCGCATCTTGATGAATCCGGGGAGGGGCACCTTCATCTCCACCTCGAGGTGGTAGGTGACCTCGGTCCCCCCGTCGGACGTCGGCGAAAAGACATACCGGCCATCGAGTTTGGACGTGATATCCCCTGCGGTCTGTACCCACGACAGGACACCGGGGGCCCCGGAGTAGTCGTAGGCCAGGGTGTAGCTGGTGCTGCGCCCGAAGGCGGCGGCCCGGAAGGTGACCACGCTCGGCCGTCCCTCCGCGTCGCGCTCGTCGATGGTGACCTCTTTGATGTCGGCGGCCCACGACGGATAGCTGGCAATGTCGGCGCTGACCTCGAAACAGCGCGCCGGGTCGGCCGCCACCACCATCCTCTCAGTGGCTTGTTCCGCCACGGTCGGCCCTCCTCCTCGAATCGTCGGCTGGAGCCCGCATGGCGTCAGCCTCCCCCGTCGCCGAGGGACCTCGCCAGCCTAGGTGCGAGCACGTCGTAGCCGAAGGATGCCTCGGCCCGCCGGCGGGCGGCCAGTCCCATCCTGGTGCGCAGGCCCGGGTCGGCCAGCAGTTCGCCGATGGCCCGGGCGACGGCCGCCGAATCGGTCGGGCGACGCACCACCACGCCGGTCTCGCCGTTCTCCACCGCTTCGCCCGCCCCGCCGGAGGCGCCGGCAACCTGGGCCACGCCGGCTGCTGCCGCCTCCACGAACACGATCCCGAAGCCCTCCTGTTCGAGGCCCAGCCAACGGTTGCGGCACAGCATGGCAAACACGTCGGCCGACGCGACCAGTCGGGGAAGGTCCTCATCGGACACCCCGCCGAGGAGGCGCACCGGAGCTCCGGTCTCGGCCACCCGGCCGGCCAGTCGCTCGGCGTCCCGTCCCCGCCCGGCGATGACCACCGTCAGGTCGGGGAATCGCTCCACGAGTGCCCCGGACGCGTCGATGAGCACGTCCATCCCCTTGCGGGGCACGAGCCGGCTGACGCTCACCACCAGGGGGCCTGTTGCCGGGAGCCCGAGGTCGACCCGGGCCCGGGCCCGCTCGTGCTCGTCCAACGGGACGAACCGCTCGAGGTCGACTCCCGGGGGGATCTCGACGACGGGGGGCATGCCGCGGCCCCGCACCGCCCGCCGGGCCTCGGCGGCCGGGTAGCCGCCGGCCGAGATCACCAGCGAGGCGTGGCGCACCACGTGGGCCAGCATCGACCGGGTAGCCGGGAGCCGGCCGGGGATGGCCACCTCGGCCCCGTGCAGCAGAACGGCATAGGGCATGCCGAGCCGAGGTCCCACCAGGCCGAGCGGGAAGGCAGGGTCCAGAACCACCAGGTCGGCGCCGGCCCGACCGGCCGCCTCGCGTATCCTCCCGACCAGGCCCGGCGTCGGAGCCAGCACCCGGGACGGCACCCGCTCGATGCGGATACCCCGCTCGGCCTGCTCGGCGTCGAAGGCGGCGGCGCCGGGATGGGATGAGGCGGTCAGCACGGCATACGTCGACGGGTCGAGGCGGCGCCACAACTCCCACAGGTAGACCTGGATGCCTCCCACCTTCGGCGGGAAGTCGTTGGTGACCAGGAGGTGGGTCACGTCGCCGCCCCCGTTGCGGCGGTGCCCCGGTCGGTCCGGGCGAGCCGATCGGCCGCCCAGCGGGCGTGCTCGGCCAGCAACTCGTCGTCACCGCCGGCGTAGCGGGCCAGCGCCGCGGCGGTCGCCGGGTCGGCACCGTCACCGATGTTGCCGAGCGCCACCAGGGCGTTGCGTCGCAGGTGGCGGGGGTCGCGATCCGCGATGTACCACCGGCCGTGGGCCTCCAGAAGGGCAGCATCGGTAGCGTCGAGGAGGTCGAGGAGGTCGACCGATCCAACCGTTCCGGCGTCGGGCGGCCCGGGCGGGCGACGCCGGTCGGCCGTCCGGTTGACGGGGCAGACCTGCTGACAGTCATCGCATCCGTAGATGCGGTCGCCGAGGGCCTCCCGGAACTCGACCGGGAAGGTGCCTGGGGCCTGGACGAGCCAGGCCAGGCACCGACGGGCGTCGAGGACGCCGTCGGCCACCAGTGCCCCAGTGGGACAAGCCGCCATACAGCGCCGACATGATCCGCACCCTTCGGCGTGATCCGTAGGGCCGGCCGGTGACGTCGGGACCAGCGGCGCGTCGGTGACCACCGAGCCGAGCACGAACCACGACCCGAGCCCGGGCAGGAGCAGGAGTGTGTTGCGGCCGAACCAGCCCAGGCCGGCCCGATGGGCGGCCGCCCGGTCGACCAGGGCGTTGTCATCGGCGACGACGCGGGCCCGCCAACCCTCGGCTACCAATAGATCGGCGATCTGCCCCAGGGCCGAACGCAAAGGCCCGTAGTAGTCGGCGCGGGCATAGCGGGCCACGGTGCCCGCCGGGCGGTCGACAGGACGTCGCTCGTCGTCCCGGCGCCGGTAGCCCCACGCGCCAACCACCAGGGCGCGGGCACCGGGAAGGACCCGGTCCGGTTCGGTCGAACGCCGTGGGTTCCGGTAGGTGAACTGCATGCCGGCGTGGAGGCCGTCCCGCCTACGGGACTCGAGATCGCGACGTGTGGTCGGGAAGGACTCGGCACCGGTGATGCCGACGGCTGCCAGCCCGGCGCTTGCGCCGCGATCCGTCACGTCCCGGCCCAGGCGGGCACACGCGTCAGCCGTGAGAACCGGCGGATGGGACACCACGGGATCGGGCACGCCCCATGGTTGCACGGCCCCGAGCCCGTCCGAGACCGCACCCCACTGGCGCCGGCCGCTGGCCGTGTCGTCTACAGGCCGCTGGCCTGGTGGCGGACGCCGGGCACGAGGCCGGCCCGTTCGAGCAGGCGTACGGCCCGCGCCTCGTCGGCGTCGACGACCAAGGCGTCCTCGGGCGAACGACCGACGATGAAGGAGACCACACAGTCGTCGCACACCGGGGTGTCCCGGTGGGCGCAGTCGGCGCAGTCGATGGTGAACGATCCGTCGCCGTCTCCCACCGACGACGTAGCACGTCGACCGGGGGCAGGTGCCGGCCTCCGTAGGGATAGGGGGACGACCACCCCGCCAGGCAGGTCCCCTTGGTCCGGGCGGTTCACGGGGTCGTGCGTCACGGCGGTGCCTCCTGTGTGCAGTGATCCGGTCGTTCCGTCTCCTTCGAATACTGCTCGGTGGGTGTGACATTCCACTAGATCCGGGCCGGCCGCCGCCCCATATTCCTTTCGATCCCAGTCGATTAAAGGCAGCTCCGCACCCGGCCGATACTCCAGATGGGCCCCAGGCCTCCAGCGGCTCGGCCGCGCACCGGCACCCGACGTCCCTTCGGGGCGAGCACCGGTTCGTAGCCTGTGCCGGGTACCCGGAATGGCAACCCGAGAGCAATGCCGCTTCCAGGAGCCGCCGCGTCCGCACCCGGGATTCGATTCACGCCTGGCCCCCCGGGAACTCGAGGCTCAAGGCGAGGCGCCTGCGGCCGATAGAGAACTGGAGGAGTTGCTACCGGTGGGTATCGCACCTGTCGTCGCACAGGACGACTCCGCCCCACCCAGCAGATCGACGCGCATACCAAGGAGCACACGCAATGACCACAGCCCTGAGCACCGAGCAGGTTGCTGGCACCACCCGGGTCCTCATCATCGAGGACGACCCAGCGATCGCCGAGGCGGTCCGGCGGGTGGTGGCCAAGCAGAACGGCACGGGCGTGGTGGCAGGCGACGGTCGCAATGGGTTGCGCAACTTCTTCGAGGAGCGTCCGGATCTGGTGGTGCTCGACATCGGCCTGACCGAGATGGACGGTTGGGAGGTCCTCGAGCGCATCCGGGACCTCTCGGACGTGCCCGTGCTACTTCTGACCGCCCACGACCTCGAACAGGATGAGGTGCACGGTCTGACCGGCGGCGCCGACGACTTCCTGACAAAGCCCTTCGGCGTCCAGGAGCTCGCCGTCCGGATCCAGACCCTGCTGCGACGCAGTCAGTCCTCCACCACGACTGCGGCCGAGGCCACCACCTACTGTGACGGCAATCTCGAGGTCGACTGGCCGGCACGCGAGGTCCGGGTGGACGGCGAGGTGGTCGGTCTCACCAAGCTCGAGTTCCAGCTCCTCCAGACCTTCGTGCGTCACCCCGGGCAGGCCCTGTCCACTCAACAGCTGCTGGAGCAGGTGTGGAACGACCCGTTCGGTATCGGTCCCGAGCGGGTCAAGTTCACCGTCCTTCGCCTGCGCCGCAAGCTCGGTTGGCAGGACGAGCAGAAGTACGTCCTCGAGGCGATCCGCGGCTACGGCTACCGGTACACGCCGTTCGCCGGCCGTTCGCCGGCCTAATACCCGGCCGAGGCGTCCACCCGACCGACCAGTGGCTCCCCCGCCACCAGGCACCGGACATTGGTCCGGATCCGGTCGGCCAACAGCGGCACCACCATCTCGATGGTGTCGGCCGTGTGCGGCGTGACGATGCAGTTGTCGAGGTCCCAGAGCGGATGGCCGTCGGGTAGCGGCTCGGGTTCGGTGACGTCAAGGGCGGCCCCGGCAATCGACCCGGCCGCCAGTGCGGCCACCAGCGCCCCGGTGTCGACGTGGCCGCCCCGGGCAACGTTCACCAGCCACGCAGAAGTTGGCATGACGTCCAGCTCGGCCGCACCGATGATGCCGGCGGTGTCCGGGGTGAGAGCGAGGGCCAGCACGACCACCAGGGCGTCGCCGAGCGATTCGTGGAGCCGGTCGACCGACAGCGTCCGGGTCGCACCGGGCACCGGATCCGGAGTGCGCCGCACCACGGTGGCGTCGACCCGGAACGGGGCCAGCTGCTCCAGCAGCGAGGTGGCGATGCCACCGCCGCCGAGAATGGTGACCTTCTGGTCGTAGAGGCTGGTGCCGGCCGGGATACCCCACGACCGGGCCACCACCCGGGCCGGCAGGTGCCGGAGGCCGGCCAGGGCCAGGGTGAGGGCGTGCTCCGCCACCGGTTCGGCATAGGCGCCCTTGGCACACGTCCAGATCCGCTCGTCATCGAGGAGGCCGGCTTCGGCTACCCGTTCCACCCCGGCGAACGGGAGCTGCACCCATCGAGCGTCGGGCACCTCGGCCAACCAGTCCGTCAGTCCGGCCACGTCGGACGGATCGAGCCACACCAGGCAGTCTGGCCGGTCGGCCAGGTCGACCACCTCGCCCCCGCCGTCACGAACGGCATCAGTGGCGAAATCGGACGGGTACGGACCGACGGCGACGCGAGGTGGGGTCATAGGCGCACCTTAGCGAGGGGCCGCCGGGGCGATCGGCTGTGCGTAGATTGGAGGGTCAGTCCGGCGCCAGGGGGAAACCATGCACGTGCACTTCAATGTCCGAGCATTCCTGGACCGCGCCGCGTTCACCTACGCGGACAGGGTGGCCCTGGTCGACGAGCCTGACCAGCCGGCCTCGCCCTGGGCACCACTCACCTTCGCCCAGCTGGCCGACCGGGCACGGGCCCAGGCCGCAGGACTCGACCGCCTCGGCATCGGGCCGGATGAGCGGGTCGCCATCGTGTCCCACAATTCGGCCCGACTGCTGACCTCGTTCTTCGGCGTGTCCGGATGGGGCCGCATCCTGGTGCCCGTCAACTTCCGGCTGGCCCGGGCCGAGGTCGAGTACATCCTCGGGCATTCGGGGGCGTCGGTGCTGCTGGTCGACCCCGAATTGGACGAGGCGCTGGTCGGCATCGGGCCCAGCCGGCGATTCGTCCTCGGCGAGGAGTCCGATGCCGAGCTGTACGTGTTCGGGGTGGAGCCCGAACCTTGGACGTCCGACGAGGGGGCGACCGCAACCATCAACTACACGTCGGGAACCACCGCCCGGCCGAAAGGGGTCCAGCTCACCCACCGGAACTGCTGGGTCAACTCGGCCGTCTTCGGCTGGCACGTCGGCGTATCGGATCGGGACGTCTACCTGCACACCCTGCCGATGTTCCATGCCAACGGCTGGGGCATGCCGTGGACCACGGCGGCGATGGGCGTCACCCAGGTGGCGCTCCGCAAGGTCGACGGACCCGAGATCCTCCGCCGGATCGCCGACCACGGGGTCACGCTGTTGTGCGCGGCGCCGGCCGTGGTGAACGCCGTCCTCGATGCCGCACCCGACTGGGACGGCCCTGTGCCCGGGGCGGGCACCGCCCGCATCGTGGTGGCCGGCGCCCCGCCGCCGTCCCGGACGATCGAGCGCATCGAGTCCGAGCTGGGTTGGGAGTTCATCCAGATCTACGGCCTGACCGAGACGTCGCCCTTGCTGACCGTCAACCGGGGCCGGGCGGAGTGGGACGACTTTCCGTCGGACCAGCGGGCCCGCAAACTGATGCGGGCCGGTGCGCCAGCTGTCGGTACCGACATCACCGTCGACATCCAGGGCGAGGTGCTGGCCCGGTCGAATACGGTGATGGCCGGCTACTGGCGCCAACCCGAGGAGACGGCCGCCGCCCTTGCCGGTGGCTGGTTCCACACCGGGGACGGCGGGCTCGTCGACGGGGAGGGACACCTCAGCATCCTCGACCGCAAGAAGGACGTCATCATCACCGGTGGCGAGAACGTGTCGTCGATCGAGGTCGAGGACGCCATCTTCTCGCTGGACGGGGTGCTCGAAGTGGCCGTCATCGGTGTCCCCCACGACAAGTGGGGCGAGATGGTGCTGGCCCTGGTCGTGCCGGCCGAGGGCAGCGACGTCACCGAGGAGATCGTGATCGCACACTGCCGGACGGTACTGGCCGGCTACAAGTGCCCGAAGGGCGTGGAGCTGCGGGATCAGCTACCCCGCACGGCCACCGGCAAGTTGCAGAAGTTCCGGCTCCGGGCCCCTTACTGGGAGGGCCTGGAGCGTCAGGTCAACTGACGACCTCCTAGACGACGGAGCCGGCCGGATCGACCGATCCTCCGGCCCGGGCCCAGGCCGCCGCGCCGTCGCGGTCCAGCCAGTCGCCGATCCGGTGCGCCGTCCACACCGGGGACTCCAACATCGGGGCGTGGCCGATGTCCCTGGCCACCTCCAGGCGCCAGTTGGGGCGGCCGACGGCCATGCGCCGTGCGGCAGCAAGCGGGACCAGCAGGTCACGGGAGCCATGGAGGTGCAGGACCGGAAGGTCGAGGGAGTCGAGCCGGGCGACCGTCGATCCAGGGCGGGCCATGACCCACGACAGTGAACGGGCCGAAGCCAGGTAGGCGCGGTCGGCGGCCACTCGATCCACCGCCCCGGTCAGGGCGACGAGGGCGTCGACGACGTCGCTCGGCACCCGGGCGGGGTCGACGCACGTGGCACTGAGCACCCGGCGCACGGTCTGGTCGGCGGTCGTGCGGTTACGGCGGGCCGTCAGGTACCGCTCCCCCACGCCCGGGACCGAGCACAGGATGAAGTTGGAGAGCACCCGGGGGCGGACCATCCCGACCCGCTCGGTGGGAAGCGCCGGGTCGATCAGGATCAGCCCGGCCACCCGGTCGGGGGTGGCCGAGGCGCACAGCGCGGCGACCAGGCCGCCGAGGGAGTTGCCCATCAGGATCACCGGCCGGTCCGAGACCTCGGCTGCGAATCCAGCCAGCAGGTCGACATGACCGTCGATGTCGGGCCACCTTCCGGCCGTCGGCGTGTGCCCGTGACCGACCAGGTCGACGGCCACCAACCGGCTGCGGACGATCAGGTGGGGCGCCACCGCGGCCCAGTTGAGATGGGAGCCGCCAAGTCCGTGGACGCCCACCAGGACCGGGGCGCCGTCGGGGCCGCCGTAGTCGACGTAGTGGACCGGGCCGTCGAGGTCCATGGTCCGGGAGGTGTGCGGGACTCCTGCCAGGGTCGTCACCCCGACGAGGCTACCGGCCCGCGTGTTGGTGTCGGCCTCACCGGGTGGTCAGGCAGCCTCAGGTCGGGAGGAAGTCGAGCAGAAGGCGGTTGACCTCCTCGGGCGCTTCGAGCTGCATCCAGTGCCCGGGCCCTTCGATGCGCTCGTAGCGCCACGGTCCGGACACGTAGTCACCGGACCGGGTCTTCTGCTCCTCGGTCAGGGCGAAGTCGCCACTGCTCCACACCCCGAGGGTGGAGGCCTGTACTGCCGGCAGCTCGAGAGGTGGGCCGGCGAAGCCTTCGGGTGGGATGTTGGCCCGGTACCAGTTGAGGGCGGCCGTGATCGTGCCCGTCGCCTCCCAGCGGGCCACGATGGCGTCGCTGTCCGGGTGGTGGCACCAGTCCCGGAAGTTGGCCCAGCCGTCGGCCGACAGCCACGCCTCGCCCACCCCGGGGAACTGGAAGAAGAACATGTACCAGGACTTTTCGAGTTGGGGCACCCCGACCGACCGGAAGGCCGAAGCCTGGCCGACCGACAGGGCGACCAGGTGGTCGACCCGGTCGGGCAGGAAGGCGGCCATGGCCCAGGCCTCGCCGCGCCGAAGTCGTGCCCCACGACATGGGCTCTTCCGATACCGAGGTGGTCGAGTACGGCGACGATGTCGCCGATGGCGTAGAGGATCGAGTAGTCCTCCACCTCGGGCGGCGTTCCCGAGGCTCCGAAACCCCGCAGGTCAGGCACGACGACCTGGAACCCGGCGTCGACCAGGGCCGGGACCTGGTTGCGCCACAGTGCGCCCGAGTCGGGGAACCAGTGGAGGAGCACCACCGGTCGGCCCTCGCCGGTCACCTCCACGTGGATGGATACGCCGCCGCTGTCGATCTCCATTGTCGTCATCCTCGCACTCCGCCTCAGCGCTTGTCGCCGGAGGGGAAGTGGAGCGAGTTGGTCGGAGCATCGGTCGGTCCCTGACTGTCGGGCCAACGGGTGGTGACCGACTTCAGCCGGGTGTTGAATCTGACGCCTTCCATTCCGTGCACGTGCGCGTCACCGAACAGGGACTGCTTCCACCCTCCGAACGAGTAGTAGGCCATCGGCACCGGGATGGCGACATTGATACCGACCATGCCCACCGACACGTCCCGGCGGAACCGCCGGGCCGCATACCCGTCCCGGGTGAAGATGGCGGTGCCGTTACCGTACGGGTTGGCGTTCACGAGGTCGATAGCGTCGTCGAGGCTGTCCACCCGCAGCACCGACAGCACCGGACCGAAGATCTCGTCCTGGTAGACCGCCATGTCCGGAGTCACCCGGTCGACGAGAGTCGGGCCGAAGAAGAAGCCGTCTTCGCCGCCGGGCACGGTCACGTTCCGCCCGTCGACCACGACCTCTGCACCGTCGGCCACCGCCGAGTCCACGTAGCCGGCCACCCGGTCCCGGTGGACGCGGGTGATGAGGGGACCCATGTCGGAGGCCGCGTCGGAGCCGGGCCCGGTGCGCAGACCCCGGGCGCGGGTGGCCACCGCTTCGACCAGCGGGTCGGCGTCGCCCACCACCACCACGGCCGAAATGGCCATGCACCGCTCCCCCGCCGACCCGTAGCCGGCGCCGATCAAGGCGTCGGCGGTGGCGTCGACATCGGCGTCGGGCAGCACCACGGCGTGGTTCTTGGCGCCGCCGAGTGCCTGCACCCGCTTGCCCGAGGCGTGGCCGCGCTCGAAGATGTGCCTGGCGACGGGGGTCGAGCCGACGAAGGTCACCGCGGTCACTTTGGGGTGGTCGAGGAGGGCGTTGACTGATTCGGCGTCGCCGTGGACGACGTTGAAGACGCCCTCGGGCAGCCCGCTCCCACGCCACAGCTCGACCACCAGCTCAGAAGCCGACGGATCGCGCTCCGATGGCTTGAGCACGAAGGTGTTGCCGCAGGCAATGGCCACCGGATACATCCACATCGGCACCATGACCGGGAAGTTGAACGGCGTGATGCCGGCCACCACGCTGAGCGGTTGGCGGATCGAGGAGGCATCGACGCCGGTGGATACGTCTTCGCTGAACTCGCCCTTCAGCAGGTGGGGGATGCCGCACGCGAACTCGATCACCTCGATACCCCGTGCCACCTCGCCCCGGGCGTCCTCCAGCACCTTGCCGTGTTCAGACGTGATGATCCGGGCCAGGTCGTCACGGTGGCGGTCGGCGAGCTCCCGGAACGCGAACAGGATGCGGCTGCGAGCCGTCAGTGAGGTGTCCCGCCACGACTCGAAAGCGGTCGCCGCCGTCTCGACGACATGGTCGACGTCCTTGGCCGTCGCCAGTACCACCTCGGCCGTCTGGACACCGGTGGCCGGGTCGAAGACGGGTGCGGTACGGGCGTTGGCGCCCTCGAGCGATGTTCCGATCTGCTTCATGGGGTGACGCTCCTCGGGGAGCGGTGCTCCCCCTCGTGATGATTGGCGCGGCCAGCACCGCCAGACTGACGGCACGTCGGCGGGACGAGGGGGCCGAGCCGTATGGGGGGCCGTGTAACAATCGTCGCATGGCCGACACTGACTCCGGACGCGGGACCGACGGCGACGAGCGGGGGCCATCCGACCGGGTCCGCCTCCGACGTCTCGCCGACCAGGGCTCGTACCGCAGGGAGGACCTCGAGGCCGTGCTCGACGCCGGGTTCGTCTGCCACCTGGGGCTCGAGGTCGACGGCTGGCCGATGGTCGTCCCCACCACCTACGGGCGCGGTGGCGACCAACTGTTCGTCCACGGCTCGGTGGCCAGCCGCAGTCTGCGGACGGCCAAGGAACCGGCGCCGGTCTGTCTGACCGTTACCCTGATCGACGGTCTGGTGCTGGCGCGCTCCGTCTTCAACCACTCGGTCAACTACCGGTGCGCCATGGTCTACGGCCTGCCCGATATCATCGTCGACCTGGACGAGAAACTGGCCGCCCTCGAGGTCATCAGCGAACACGTGGTGCCCGGGCAGTGGGGATACGCCCGCTCGCCGTCGGCCAAGGAGCTGGCCGCCACCACCGTGCTGCGCCTCTCCCTCAATGAGTCCTCGGTCAAAGTGAGCGAGGGTCCGCCGGGCGACGAGCCCTCCGACCTCGGCCTCGACGTGTGGGCCGGCGTCGTGCCGCTCCGCACGGTCCGCCTGGACCCGGTGGCCGCGCCGGATCTGGGCGATGGCATCGTCGTCCCGGCCCACATCGCATCCGGTCCGCTCGGACCGGGATCGATGCCGGTGGGCCAGTTCAGCTGACCGGGGAGGCGACAGGCGGCGTCCGCGGACCATGGCCGCTCAGGCCGCGAACGTGGCCAGCGGGGTGAAGGGCATGCCGTGGGCCTCGGCCACCGGTTGGTAGACGATCGATCCGTTCACCACGTTCACACCCTCGGCCAGTGCCTCGTCGGCCCGGACCGCCGCCTGCCACCCGTGGTTGGCGATGTCCAACACGTAGGGCAGGGTGGCGTTGACCAGCGCGTGGGTCGACGAGTGGGGCACCGCGCCGGGCATGTTGGCCACGCAGTAGAAGAGGGAGCCGTTGACTTCGAACGTGGGATTCGAGTGCGTTGTCGGTCGGGTCGACTCGAAGCAGCCGCCCTGGTCGACCGAGATGTCGACCAGTACCGAACCGTCACGCATGGCGCCAACCAGGTCGTCGCTGATCAGCTTGGGGGCCTTGGCCCCGACGACGAGAACGGCACCGATGACGATATCGGCGTCGATGCAGACCTCCTCGATGGCGTGCGTGCTGGATGCCACCGTCTCCAGGCCGCCCCGGAAGTGATGGTCGACCTGGCGCAGGCGCTCGAGATTGCGATCGAGGATGTAGACCTCGGCGTGCATGCCCACAGCCAGGGTGGCCGCCGCCATACCGGCCACGCCGGCACCCAGGATGACGATCTTGGCGCAGCGCACGCCTGGAACACCGCAAACCAACGTGCCGCGACCGCCACCGGGGCGCATCAGGTGGTGGGATCCCATGAGGGGAGCCATGCGACCCGCCACCTCGCTCATCGGGGTGAGCAGCGGAAGGGAGTTGTCGGGAAGGCGTACGGTCTCGTAGGCGATCGCGGTATTGCCCCCGGCGATCAGGGCGTCCGTGCACGCCCGCGAGGCGGCCAGGTGAAGGTAGGTGAAGAGGACCTGGTCTTTGCCCAGGCCCAGCCGGGGGTACTCTTCGGCGACCGGCTCCTTGACCCCGAGGATCATGTCCGACCCGGCCCAGACGTCGTCCGCGTCGTCCAGGATCTTCGCCCCGGTGGCCACGAAGTCGGCGTCGGGTATCGACGAGCCGACGCCAGCCTCCTTCTCCACGTAAACCGCATGGCCTGCAGACGTCAGCTCGCGCACCCCGGCGGGAGTGATTGCCACCCGATACTCGTCGTCCTTGACCTCCTTGGGCACTCCGACGATCACGACATCTACCTCAGTCGTCTTTCTCGATGGTGGTACCCGCAGAATCTCCGTGTCCGGTGCTCCCGGGACCATTGTCCAACAGGGCCATACGTTCCTCGAGGGTCTGGGCGGTCGACACCGCCACCTCCTCGGGATCCACACCGAACAGACCTACTTCGATGCCGATGTCCTCGGGCACCAGCGTCGGTGTCGAACGGGTCAGCACCTCGCCCCGGAAGAATGGCGGCCGCAACGAGGAGTAGACGAACATCAGCACGATGCCGAGCAGCACCGACGCGACATCGATGAGGAAGACCCCGCCGATGTCCCAGTGCGGCGGAAACGGCATTGACCACGTCGTGTAGCTATTCACCGGCTTCCAGTAGAAGTAGAGACTCCAGCCCAGGATGAAGTAGAGCATCAACCCCCCGAGCACCGGCAGGATGCCCTGCATCCAGAGATTGCGTGCGCTCGAGTTGAGTTCTTTCCTGTAGTACCAGGCGCATGCGAATCCGGTGAGCCCGTAGTAGAACGCGATCATGACGCCGATCGCCGATACGGCGTCAGGTATGAGATTGCCACCAGACACGTAGTTGAACACTACGTAGAGGACGATGGAGATCCCACCCATGGTGATCGTCGACACGGTAGGCGTGAGATGGCGCTTGTGTATCTTGGCGAAGGCCTTGGGGATCGCCTTGTACACGGACATCGACAGGGTGGTGCGGGCCGTGGGCAGGATCGTCGTCTGTGTCGACGCTGCGGCCGAGCTCAGCACCATCAACAGGAGCAGGTGGTACATGAACGAGCCGATTCCCGAGGTGCCGAAGATCGAGTGGCCCATCACCGAGATCACGTCGCTCGAGTTAGCCGTGTTCCCGAGCCCGATTCCCGTGGTCCCGAGACCGGCATACGACTCACTCGACATGATCACCAGGACGTAGGTGACGAGAAGAATCAAGGTCGACAGCACGGCGGCCTTGCCCGGGGTCCGTCGGGAGTCCGCCGTCTCCTCGTTGACCGATACCGTCGTGTCCCAGCCCCAATAGATGAACAACATCAGCGCCAGACCCACGATGAACGCCTGTGGACCGGAGATGTCGAAAGGGTTGAACCATGAGAGCGACGGCGTCAGGTGACCCACAGGGGCGTGGCCCGATCCCACCTTCACGAGCGCTACAACAGAGAAGACGAGGAGCATCGTCAGCTCGATGCCCAACAGGCACTTCTGGAAGAACGCCGAGATCTCGATACCCAGGTAGCAGATGAAGGTCATCACCACAATCCACAGGATGCCCACCAGGAGGACCCAGCCGCTGGCGGGATTCTGGCCAATGCCATTGGCCCCGAACAGGAGGAAGACGTACTGGCCGGCCACCTGGGCCAAGCTCGCCATGACCAGTACGTCGGCGACGACGATCGCCCAGCCGCCCTGCCAACCGGTCTTTGGACCGAATGCCCTGGCACTCCATGTGAAGGTGGTGCCGCAGTCGGGGTCGGCCCGGTTGAGCTCGCGGTAGGCGAATGAGGTCAACAGGATGGGAATGAACGCCAAGATCGTCACGATGGGTGCCTGGGGACCGATCGTGACGACCACGAAGCCGAGAGTGGCCGCCAGGCTGTATGCAGGAGCGGTCGACGCGACGCCGATGACTGTCGACGAAATCAGGCCCAGAGCACCCCTCTTCAGGCCTTTGTCCTGATATGAATCGGCGATTGGCCCAGATCCTGCCGTGTCGGCTCTGGCTTCGGTGGTCATGGTCTCTCCCCTGACTTACTGCTCTGGTTGGCTGATCGGATCCCCTACCGGTTGCTGCCCACCAGTCCCCCCGGTGGCCCTGCGGATGCTGCGTAGTGCGCCGATCCGGGTTGACCCCGGGGTCGGTACTGCTAAATCTCAACTGCCGATGAAGCTCATGACGTGTTTGATGCGGGTGTAGTCCTCGAAGCCGTACGAGGACAGGTCCTTGCCGTAGCCGGAGTGTTTGAACCCACCATGGGGCATCTCGGCGACGATCGGGATGTGGGTGTTGATCCACACGCATCCGAAGTCCAGTGCCTTGGCCATGCGCATGGCCCGGCCGTGGTTCTGGGTCCACACACTGGAGGCCAGCCCGTAACGGACCCCGTTGGCCCAGGCGATGGCCTCGTCCTCGTCGCTGAAGCGCTGGACGGTGATGGCCGGGCCGAACAGCTCCTCTTGGATCACCTCGTCGTCCTGATGGAGCCCGGCTATGACCGTCGGGGCGAAGCAGTAACCGCGGTCACCGACGTGGGCCCCACCGGTCACCACCTCGGCGTGGCTCGGGAGCCGGTCGAAGTACCCGCTCAGTCGCTCGAGCTGAGCGGCGCTGTTCAGCGGTCCGTAGTCGGCGTCGGGCACGTCGGTCCCGCCGACGGTCTGGGCCTTGGCCTGATCGGCCAGAGCGGCCACGAAGTCGTCGTAGATGCCCGGCGCGGCCAGCACCCGGGTGGCGGCCGTGCAGTCCTGGCCGGCGTTGAAGTAGCCGCCGATGGCGATCCCTTCGGCGGCGGACTCGAGGTCGGCGTCGTCGAACACCACGACCGGGGCCTTGCCGCCGAGTTCGAGGTGCACCCGCTTCACGTCCTGGGCAGCTGACGCGGCCACCTGCATACCGGCCCGAACGCTGCCGGTGATGGAGACCATGGCCGGTGTCGGATGTTCGACGAGCAGGCGCCCCGTGTCACGGTCGCCACAGATCACGTTGAACACGCCGTCCGGCAGGAACTCGGACATGATCTCGGCCATCAGGAGCGTCGAGGCCGGAGTGGTGTCCGACGGCTTCAGCACCATGGCATTGCCGGCCGCTATGGCCGGGGCCCATTTCCACACGGCCATCATGGCCGGATAGTTCCACGGGGTGACCGCCGCGCACACGCCGATCGGCTCACGTCGGATCATCGAAGTGTGGTCGGTCATGTACTCGCCGGCCGATTTGCCCTCGAGGTGGCGGGCGGCCCCGGCGAAGAACCGGATCTGGTCGACCATCGGGGGGATCTCCTCGGCCAGCGTCACGGCCACCGGCTTGCCGGTGTTGGCGCTCTCGACGGCGACCAGCTCCTCGGCCCGGGCCTCGATGGCGTCGGCGATGCGGAACAGGGCCAGACTGCGCTCCGACGGGGTCGCGTCGCGCCAACCCGGGAAGGCCGCCGTGGCTGCGGCAAACGCGGTGTCGACATCGTCGGCGCCGGACACCGGCGCCTCGAAGTTCTCCTCACCCGTGGACGGATCGACCAATTTCACTGACGTGCCGGACTGGGGGACGACCGGAGAGCCACCGATGAAGTTCGACAGGCTCGTGGTGGTCAATGGTCCTCCCCAGGATCTCGTCTCGTCGTCGACGGACCACCCGTCGAACGTGCACGGGCAGGCGGGCCTGCCAAGTGAGAGTCATAGTTGCCCATGAAGCCGGGCCTGACAAGTGATTTCTGAAAACTTTCTGTTAACTGCTACGGAAACCGCTTGTTTTTGCCGAGGAATCCACGTTAACTGTGCGTTAACTGCTAAACCTGATCGGGTATGACGATGCACAACGACCACCACGGCGCAGCGTTGGGCGCCCCCTCCCTACTGACGCTGGAGCGTCGGTCGTGACGGGGCCCGTGCCGGCGTCATCGATCGCCGGGCTCCTGGATGACGTCAACAAGGCGATCGTCGAGCAGCTCCAGCAGGACGGCCGCCGCACCTACGGGTCGATCGCCGAAGCCGTAGGCCTGTCGGAGGCCGCAGTCCGCCAGCGCGTCCAGAAGATGCGCGATGCCGGAATCATGCAAATCGTGGCGGTCACCGATCCGCTGCAGATCGGCTTCCGGAGCCAGGCCATGGTCGGGATCCGGGCCAACGGCGACGCCCGTGAGGTGGCGGACGCCCTCGCCGCCGTGGACGCCATCGACTACGTGGTGATGGTGGCCGGCGAGTACGACATCCTCGTGGAGCTGGTGTGCGAGGACGAGGACCGGATGCTCGAACTCCTGAACGGTGTGATCCGCCAAATACCGGGCGTGCGGGAGACCGAGATGTTCATGTATCTGAAGTTGAAGAAGCAGACCTACACATGGGGGACCCGATGACCGAGTACTCGAACCAGGCCCTACAGGAGAGCGCCCATCGTCACCTGTGGATGCACTTCACCCGGATGTCGGACGACACCCGTCAGGAGATCCCGGTGATCGTCCGGGGCGAGGGAGTGTGGGTCTACGACCAGCACGGCAAGCGCTACCTCGACGGCCTGTCCGGCCTGTTCACCAGCCAGCTCGGCCATGGACGGATGGAGCTCGTCGAGGCTGGAGCCGAGCAGGCGGCCAAGCTCGCCTACTTCCCGGTGTGGAGCTACGCCCACCCGAAGGCCGTCGAGCTGGCCGAGAAGATCTCTGAACTCACCCCTGGCGACCTCAACCGGATCTTCTTCACCACGGGCGGCTCCGAAGCTGTCGAGTCGGCGTGGAAGCTGGCCCGCCAGTATTTCAAGCTGATCGGACAGCCCGAGCGCTACAAGGTCATCAGCCGGGACATCGCCTACCACGGCGCCACCATGGGTGCCCTGTCCATCACCGGAGTCACCGAGATCCGCGCACCATTCGAGCCCCTGGTGCCCGGCGCCTTCAAGGTCCCCAACACCAACTTCTACCGGGCCCCATATTTCGAGGACGACGTCGAGGCATTCGGCCGCTGGGCCGCCGATGCCATCGAGCAGGCAATCCTGTCCGAGGGACCCGAGACGGTGGCCGCCGTATTCCTGGAGCCGGTGCAGAACGCCGGCGGCTGCTTCCCCCCGCCACCCGGCTACTTCCAACGAGTGCGCGAGATCTGCGACCGCTACGGCGTCCTGCTCGTCTCCGACGAGGTCATCTGCGCCTGGGGTCGCCTCGGCAACTTCTTCGGCTCCGAGCGTTACGACTACGTGCCCGACATGATCACAATGGCCAAGGGACTCACCAGCGGGTACTCGCCGATGGGTGCACTCGCCGTGAGCGACCGGATCATCGAGCCGTTCCTCGCCGGGTCGAGCTTCCTGCACGGCATCACGTTCGCCGGGCACCCGGTCAGCGCGGCGGTCGCCCTGGCCAACATCGACGTATTCGAGAAGGAGGGGATCCTGGACAACGTGCGCGAGCACGAGGCCGAGTTCAGGGCGTCGCTCGATACGTTGCGGGACCTGCCCATCGTGGGCGACGTCCGCGGCGCCGGGTACTTCTACGGCATCGAGATGGTCAAGGACAAGGATACCAAGGAGACTTTCAACGACGATGAGGCCGAGCGCCTGCTGCGCGGCTTCCTCTCGGGCGCCCTTTACGAGTCCGGGCTCGTCTGCCGGGCCGACGACCGTGGCGATCCGGTGATCCAGCTCGCCCCTCCGCTCACCTGCGGGCCTGAGGAGTTCGAGTACATCACGTCCCGCCTGCGGTCCGTCCTGACCGAGGCGTGGAAGCAGATCTGAACCCGCCGTCGGGCGAGCGCTACCGGCACCTCTCCCTCTGGTGGGACGGGCTGCCCGGCGATCTCACGGTCCGCCCGGGGCTTCCCGGTGACCTCGAGGTGGACGTCGCCATCGTCGGCGGCGGTCTCACCGGCCTGTGGACGGCCTACTACCTGAGCCAGGCCGACGACAGCCTGCGCATCGCCGTGCTCGAGCGCGACGTCGTCGGATTCGGCGCGTCGGGGCGCAACGGCGGCTGGTGCTCGGCGCTCTTCAGCGTGTCGGAGGCGACGCTCGACAAGGTGTCAGGCCCGGGCGCGGGATGGCGCCAGCGCGTGGCCATGCAGGAGACGGTCCGCGAGATCGGCCGGATCACCGCTGCCGAGGGTATCGACTGCGGATTCCACCAGGGCGGCACCGTGGTGCTGGCCCGCACCCCGGCCCAGCTGCAACGGACCCACGAGGAGATCGCCGAGGCCAGGGGGCGCGGCGTCGGAGAGGACGACCTGGCCTTCCTCTCCCCCGCCGAAGCACAGGCCCGGGTGGGAGCCACCGACGTGCTCGGCGGGACTTACACGCCGCACTGCGCCGCCGTCGACCCGGCCCGCCTCGTCCGCGGACTGGCCGATGTGGTCGAGCGCCGCGGCGTGATCCTCTTCGAGCAGACCGAGGTGCACTCCATCGCCCCAGGAGTGGTGTCCACCGACCGGGGAACGGTTCGAGCCGGCACCGTAGTGCGGGCCACCGAGGGCTACACCCGCACCCTGGCCGGACACGAGCGCGACCTGGTGCCGGTGTACTCGCTCATGATCGCCACCGAGCCCCTGCCCGATGCGTTCTGGGCCGAGGCCGGCCTGGCGGCGCGGGAGACGTTCGCCGACCACCGCCACCTCGTCATCTACGGGCAGCGGACGCAGGACGGCCGGATGGCCTTCGGCGGCCGCGGCGCCCCCTATCACCTGGGGTCAATGATCCGGTCCGAATTCGACCGTGACGCCGGTGTCCACGAGGCGCTCCGGCGGACACTCGTCGAGCTGTTCCCGGCCCTGGCCGACGTCGAGGTCACCCATGCCTGGGGCGGTCCGTTGGGCATCGCCCGCGACTGGTTCTCGTCGGTGGGCATCGACGGTGCCACCCGCATGGCCTGGGCCGGTGGGTACGTGGGGGACGGCCTGTCGACCACCAACCTGGCCGGCCGCACGCTGCGCGACCTGATCCTGGGCGAGTCCACCGACCTGACCACGCTCCCATGGGTGAATCACCGCTCGAAGAAGTGGGAGCCCGAGCCGTTTCGCTATCTGGGCATCAATGCCGGGCTGCGCCTGGCTGGCGGCGCGGACCGGGCCGAAGACCGCAAGGGACGGGCCACCTGGCATGCCGCCGCCCTGTCCAAGCTCGTCGGTGGTTGAGGCTCGCCGACCGGTCCACGTGAGCGACTACCGGACGTCGAACCCTCAGGCCTTGCCCGGCCGGCTGATCTTGGGATTGATGCTGCCCTGGGCGGCGAGCGAACCGGACGTGCCCCCGCCCGGACCTCTCAGGAGGTACGCCACTCCGACGGCAAGCACCGCCCCGATCAGCGGGCCGGCCAGGTAGACCCACCACGAGGTGAAGTCGGTCGACACGATGTCGGGCCCGAGCGTCCGCACCGGGTTCATGGACGCACCCGAGATCGGGCTCGACCACAGGCCGGCCAGGGCGATGTAGCCCCCGACTCCGATGGCACCGAACAGGCCCACCTGCTGGGCACCCGAGGCCGTGCCCAGGATCACGCCGACCAGTCCGAGGGTCAGCACGGACTCCATCAGGAAGGCGTCCACCGCCGTGACCCGGACACCGGGGTAGTTCGAGCCGTAGTGGGCCGACACGTGGACTACGACCTGGAGGAACCATGCGGCCAGTAGGGCGCCGATGAGCTGGGCGATCACGTAGGCCGGCACCCTCCGCCACGGGAAGTCCCGGCGGAGGGAGAAGGCGATGGTGACCGCGGGGTTGAGGTGGGCACCCGACACCTTGCCCATGGAGAGGATGACGGCCATGACCATGAGTCCCGGAGCGACGACGGCCGCGGCCCGGCCCACCGAACCCGGGAAGGCATGGTCGACCATCGGCCCTCCGGCCGCCACCAGGACGAGGAAGAAGGTGCCGACCACTTCGGCGCACAGTCGTCGCCACTCCTGGGACGGGTCCTCAAAGTTGCGGACCATCTGCGTGACCCGCTGTTGGGCCGTGGCCCACTGGGGCGTGGTGTCCGAGTGCCCGGGTGCCTCCGGGTCGTGGAAGTCGCCCGTCGGCGCAGCGTCGTCGGTCATCTGGGCATCGTGCGAGACGCTACCAACCGGTGGTCGTTCAGCAGGTGACTGCAGGCGGGGCCGCTATCCCAGTGGCCCAGGTGACGGAGGTCAGCCGGCGCCGTAGAAGGCGGCGCCGTAGGCGAAGACACCGCCGTCCACCCCGGCCAGCCAATACCCGCCGGTGCCCGGCTGGGCGGTGATGGAATCGATCGGTGCCGCTGGGTCGAGGGCCGCGTCCGGACCCTGGAATGGGGCATCGCCGTAGGCGTACACGCTGCCCGTGCGGGATACCTCCCAGAAGCCGTTGCCATCAGAGGTGGCAGCGACACCGACCACCGGCGCAGGCGGCAGGTCGGTCGCCGCGGGCCCGAGGGTCGGGGCGTTGTACGCACTGACCGTGCCATTGGCCGAGACCAGCCAATAGCCACCGGTGGCAGTGTCGGCGGCCAGGCCGACCGTCGGGGCGGCCTGAGTGGTCCCGCCCAACGAGCCGGCGAACGCGGCGTCGCCGTAGGCGAAGACACCGCCGTCGGAGGCGACCTCCCAGTAACCGAGGCCGTCGGCCGTCGGGACCATGTCGACGATCGGCGAGTCGAGGGTGATGCTCGAAGCGGCCCCTTCGAACGGAGCCGTGCCATAGGCGAAGATGCCGCCGTCGGCGGCCACCTCCCAGTAGCCGGCACCCCTCGGGTCGGCGACCACCTTGACGATCGGGGCGGCCAGGCCTTCGGAGGAGGTGTCGCCGAGCTCGGCGGCCGAGCCGTGGACCGACAAGGCGCCGGTGGCGGTGGCGAGCCAGTAGCCGGTGCCGTCAGCCGTCGAGGCCATGGAGATGATCGGACCGAACAGCGTGCCGAGTGGCGTGTATGTGTTGAACGGGATGGCCGACACCTCGTTGGAGGGGGTCGAGGAGACGTCGGCGGTGCGGGCCTTGACGGTGAAGTAGTAGGTGTTTCCAGGGGTGAGTCCGGTGACCAGATACGAGTTGCCGACCACCGGGTTGGCACCGTTCAGCGCGACCGGGAACTCGAGACCGGGGCCGAAACCTACGAAGACGTCGTACCCGGTCGCCGTGGTGCTGGCCGGCGGCTTCCAGGTCACGAGTGCCGAATTCACGAAGGCGGCGGCACCCGTGACTAGCGGAGCCGGCGGAGGCGGGGTCACCAGATCGGTGATCGGATCGATCGGCAAGGTTGCAGGTGCGGCTACGACCGGGGTC
>Ga0207926_1000189_pt1 | contig 31861 bp, 31 predicted proteins | sample NGESurdeep072012_8_FD_184454 | JGI IMG/M metagenome (GOLD analysis project Ga0207926, IMG submission 184454) | Arctic peat soil microbial communities from Barrow, Alaska - NGEE Surface sample 210-1 deep-072012 (SPAdes) | ecosystem: Environmental > Terrestrial > Soil > Wetlands > Peat ...
AACTTGCCGTTCTCGAATCGGCAGACGTCGATGACGTCGATGAACGCCTTCCGGCCTGTCGGCGGGTGCCCTGCAAAGCTGCCGAGGTTTGTGCCCCCACCTTTCTGCATGACCCAGACCTTGTCGCCAACAGCCACGAGCTCGGTGATCGTGATCGTGAAATCAGGAAATGCGCTACGTAGGATCTTGATGGTCCGCTTCAGGCCTTCTGGCCCGTCGGCGCTGCCCCGCTGATGTTCGACAGCTCCAGCGGCGATCAGCTCATCGGCGATCTCCAGCCTTCCATGGTTGAACCCTTCCTCGATGATGCGGCGATAAATCGACTCGTTGGTGGCGGTCATTGGCGTTGTCTCCTCAATTCACCCTAGGCATACTCGGATGACTACTGACATAGTAGGATTAACTCGTGGGGAAAGTCAAGACGCCGCGGCCGTACGACTCCTCCTTGCGGAAGGAGCAGGCCCGCCAGACGCGGGTCCGGATCCTCGATGCCGCCGAGCGGCTCTTCGCCGAGCGCGGCTATGCGACTAGCACCATGGAGGCGATCGCTTCGGCGGCGGGGGTTGCGGTTGACACTGTCTATGCCGCCTTTGGCACCAAGCGCGGCGTGCTTTCCCGATTGATGGACATTCGCGTGGGTGGCGACGACCAGCCGGTCGATCTCCTGGACCGGTCAGGCCCGCAAGGAGTCCGCCGCGAGCCCGACCAGAGGCGCCAGGTCGAGACGTTTGCAAAGGACATCACTTCGATCATCGAACGAGTCCGCCCGGTCGACGACATCATCAGGGGGGCGGCGGCTGTCGACTCAGAGGTGGCCGCGTATCGGGCCGGCCTCCAGGAGAGCCGGTTCCAGAACATGGTGAAGTTCGTTTCCTGGATCAGCGCAAATGGTCCGCTGCGTGGTGGGATGGGCCGGGAAGAGGGCGCCGCGATCGTGTGGAGCCTCACCAGCCCCGAGATGCACAGGCTGCTGAGGGTCGAAAGGGCCTGGACGGTGGAGCGCTATGCCGCGTGGCTGGCCGAGACCCTTACCCGGACCCTCCTGCCCTGATACTATTGACAGCGCCTAGGTAACCTAGTCTTTTTTCTTTTCAGCCCCCACCAAAAGAGTCAACTATGGAAGACATCATCACCCTGGCTTGCGGCGTGTGTAAGCGGCGCAACTACACCACCGTGAAGAACAAGAAGAACGATCCTGACCGGATCGAGCTGAGCAAATACTGCAAGTGGTGCCACAAGCACACCGACCACAAGGAAACCAAGTAAGAACATGGCAGTCACAGCTGACAAGCGAGCAGAGCGGCCTTCGTCGGAGTTTGCGCCGGGGCGGTTCCTGCGTGAGGTCTTCGAGGAGCTCCGCAAGGTCGTGTGGCCGACCTGGCCAGAGCTCTACCGCTACACCCTCATTGTGCTCTTCACGGTGGCGTTGCTCGGGGGGTTCATCGGCGGCACGGACTATCTGTTGGGCGAGTTCGCCAAGCGCGTGATCTACAACGGAGCGCACTGATGGCTGTCGAGAAGAGCGCGGCGACCGAGCAGGAAGCGCAGTGGTATGTGGTCCACGCCTACTCGGGCCACGAAGAGAAGGTCAAGAAGAACCTCGAGAAGAGGATCGAGTCCATGGACATGCAGGACAAGATCCTCCAGGTCCTCGTCCCTATGGAAGACGAGATCGAGATCAAGGACGGGAAGCGCCGCCACGTTCAGAAGCGGATCTTCCCCGGCTACATCCTCGTCCGGATGGTCATGTCGAACGAGTCGTGGTTCGTGGTTCGCAACACGCCGGGCGTGACGAGCTTCGTCGGATCCGCGAACAGCCCGGTCCCGCTCCAGGAAAAAGAGGTGCGGGCGATTCAGAAGCAGATGAAGCAGGAAGCGCCCAAGATCCGCGTGGAGTTCCAGGTTGGCGAGTCGGTGCGCGTGGTCGACGGACCGTTCACGGACTTCCACGGCAAGGTCGACGAGATCAACCCGGAGAAGGGCAAGCTCAAGGTGCTGGTCAACATGTTCGGACGCGAAACGCCGGTTGAGCTCGACCTCCTTCAGGTCGAGAAGGTCCACTGAGCGCGCATCCCGAGATCCACATAAGTAGAAGGAAGAAGAGCTAACTCAGATGGGCAAGAAGAAGGTCCGAGCGATCCTCAAGCTCGAGCTGCAGGCAGGCAAGGCGACCCCGGCGCCCCCGGTGGGCACCGCGCTGGGCCCGCATGGCATCAACATCATGGAATTCACCAAGGCCTACAACGAGCGCACGCAGGCGCAGGCCGGCGACGTCGTGCCCGCCGAGATCACGATCTACGAGGACCGCAGCTTCTCGTTCGTCCTCAAGACTCCACCCGCGGTCAACCTGCTGAAGCGCGCGGCCGGCATCGAGAAGGGATCGGCGAAGCCGAACCGCGAGAAGGTCGGACGCGTCACGCGGCAGGTGATGCGGCAGATCGTCGAGGTCAAACGCAAGGACCTCAACGCCTACGACGACGAGCACGCGATGAAGATGATCGAGGGCACGGCGCGCTCGATGGGCCTGGAGATCGTCGAGTAATGCCGAAGAAGCGCGGGAAGAAGTACATCGAGGCCGCCAAGAAGGTCGAGGCGGCGATGGAGAGCAACGGCAATGGCGGGCTTGACCCGGCCGCGGCCGTGGCGCTGGCCAAAGAGACCTCGATCTCGAAGTTCGACGCCACGGTCGAAGCTCACATCCGCCTTGGTGTCGACCCTCGCCACGCCGAGCAGATGGTGCGCGGCTCGGTCGTGCTGCCCAACGGCACCGGCAAGAAGGTCCGGGTCGCCGTGTTCGCGACGGCGGACAAGGCGAAGGAGGCCCAGGAGGCCGGAGCCGACTTCGTGGGCGGCGACGACCTGGTGAAGAAGGTCTCCGAAGGGTGGACCGACTTCGACGCCGCGGTTGCGACACCGGACATCATGTCGAAGGTGGGGCCGCTCGGGAAGATTCTCGGGCCCCGCGGCTTGATGCCGAACCCCAAGTCGGGGACGGTGACGTTCGACGTCGCTCGCGCCGTGCGAGAGGTGAAGGGCGGCAAGGTGGAGTTCCGAACCGACAAGTTCGGGATAGTGCACGCGCCGATCGGCAAGGTTTCCTTCGACTCGAACCAGCTGCATCAGAACCTGGCGGCCCTGGTCGACGCGCTGATCCGCAACAAGCCGACGACCTCCAAGGGGCAGTACCTGCGCACGTTCTTCCTGACCGCGACGCAGGGCCCGTCGGTGCCAGTGGACGTCAAGGAAGCGGCAAAGCTCCACACCAGCAGCTAGCGGGGTAGGCTTTCGGGCGCCGGAGTGGCCGCAATTACGCGCCGTTGGCGCCAAACGTGCGGGATCAGCTCAATCCAGACACCCCGTTGGCGCCAAACGTGCGGAATCAGCTCAGAGGGCTAGGGTTCCCTAATAAACTTTCGGCGCCATGTACGGTCCGGTCATCCAGGGCAAGCTCGTTCGACTCCGGCCGCCGAAGCCCGAAGACGCGGCGGTGATGATCGCCTGGTTCGAGGACCTCGAAACCAACCGCTTTCTCGGGCGGCGCAACCCGCCTTCCCTCGAGATGGAGAAGGAGTGGCTCGAAAGCACCGCCAAGGATCCCGACTCGGTCGTCTGGGTGGTGGAGGTCGATGGCCGTGCGGTGGGCACAACGGGTATCCGAGAGATCGACTGGAAGAACGGCTTCGGAACCACGGGCACGATGATCGGAGACCGGTCGCTGTGGAGAAAGGGCATCGGCCGGGAGACGATGCAGGCGCGATCACGCTACGCATTCACGCAGCTCCCGCTGCGCAAGCTCAAGTCATCTTATTTCGATGGCAACACGGCGAGCGGGCGCGCGCAGGCGGCCGCGGGCTATCGGGAGGTGGGTCGCTTCCGGGCCGATCGTTACGTGGATGGGCAATGGGTCGACGAGGTGATGACCGAGGTCTTGCGGGAAGATTGGTTGAAAGCGAACTCCGTATAATCTCGTTTCTGCCCTAGACCGTAGGTGCGGGCGTGGCGCCCGCTTAATTTCCTACAGAGGCATCTGAAGTGAAGGACGCTGGATCCTTCCTGCCTTGTTGTTCGCCGGGCGCGCGCAGGGCGCACTGGTCAAGGGTCAGGAAGGATTTTTTATTTGCCAAAAGCTAGAAAAGAGCAGAAGGCCGAGCAGGTCGAGCTTCTGAGCGAGAAGCTCAAGAGGGCGAAGGTCGCCGTGCTCACCGACTACCGGGGGCTCAAGGTGAGCCAGATCCAGGAGCTGCGAGGCAAGCTCCGGGGTGGTGACGTCGAGTATCGCGTGGTGAAGAACACGCTGGCGCGGCGCGCCGCCGAGGCGGCCGGCTTCCCGGCGCTGAAGGACGAGCTCAAGGGACCAGTCGCCATCGCCTTCGGCTACGACGACCTGAGCATCGCTTCCAGGCTGATCAACGAGTTCGTCCGCGCGACCCGGCTCAAGCTGGACATCGTGGGCGGGCTCGTCGAAGGCAGGGTCTTCTCTCCGGACCAGATCAAGCAGCTGGCCGATCTGCCGTCCCGTGAAACGTTGATCGCCCAGCTCATGGGCACGCTTCAGTCGCCGGTCGCCCAGCTCGTCGGAATCATGCAAACACCGCTTCAGCAGCTTCTCGGAACGCTCGAGGCGTACAAGACCAAAATGGAGGCAGCGTAGAAATGGCAACCAAGCTCACCCCGAAGGACTTCGTCGAGGCCCTCAAGGACTGGAGCATCCTCGACGTCGTCGAGGCTGTGAAGGCGATCGAGGACGAGTTCGGCATCAAGGCCGCATCCGCGGTGGCCGCCGTGGCCGCGGCTCCGGCGTCCAGCGCGGCAGCTGATGCACCGGAGGAGCAGACGGAGTTCACCGTCCACCTCACCGCCGTCGGCGACAGCAAGATCAACGTGATCAAGGCTGTCCGCGAGCTGACCCAGCTCGGCCTGAAGGAGGCCAAGGACCTGGTCGACGCGGCGCCGAAGCCCGTGCTGGAGAACGTCAGCAAGGCCGACGCCGAGAAGGCTGTCGCCAGGTTGAAGGAAGCCGGCGCTACGGCGGAGCTCAAGTAAGAAGAGAAACCCAAGGTTGGGAGTGGGGGAGCCGGGCCTTCGGGCCCGGCTTCTTTCATTCATGGACGTCGGAGTCAATTGCTGGGCGAGCGACGAACGGTGAAGAGGGGGTGAGGGGCGGGACTGGGAGGCTAAAAGGAACGTTTGGCGCCAAACGTGCGCAGCGAGCGCGTTAGAGAGGGACGGTTGGCGACAGACGTGCGGAATCGACCTAAGTGCGTGCTCCCAGGTGCTCGAAGACGAGGTCCAGGCCACGCTCCAGGTCTTCTTCGGTTACGCACCAGTGGGGGGACAGGCGGATCCGGCCCGGGCGTGAGTCCACGATCACGCCGGCTGCGTGCAGCTTGGCTTCCACTTCTTCCGGGTGCTCGGACTCCAAGGTCACGATTCCGCAACGCTGCTTTCGCTCCCGCGGCGTGAACGTCTTGACTCCCGCCTCGTCGCAGCGTTCCAGGATTCGGTCGGTCAGGTCGCGGAGGCGTTCCTGGATGTTGGCCACGCCGACGTCAAGGACCAGCTCCAGCCCCGCCAGGCCCGCATAGTGGGACGGCATCGCCCACGTCCCGGTCTCCAGGCGGCGGGCGTCGTCGGCGAAGTCGAGCTCCTGGAGGGTGAACGAAAAGGGGTCGCGGGTCGCAAACCAGCCCGTGCCCTGCGGGCGGACCCGCGGAATCAGCTCCGGCCGGACGTACAGGAACGCGTTGCCCGGGCCGCCGCTGAGCCATTTCAGGCAGCCGCCCACGAATGCGTCGCAGCCCATCGCTTCCACGTCGAGAGGCACGCAGCCGCACGTCTGGTAGCCGTCGATCACGCACAGGGCTCCCGCGGCGTGGGCGGCATCCGCGATCGCGCGGACGTCCTGGAGGTAGCCGGTCGTATAGAAGAGGTGGGTGGTCACGACCAGGGCGGTCTGGGCGTCGATCCGCTCGGCGAAAGCCGACGGGGGGATGGTCACCCCGTCTTGGCTGGGGACGAACTCGACCTCGAACTCGGGACGGGAGAGCCACTGGTGGCCGATGGTCGGGAAGTCCAGCTCGCCGATCAGGACCTTCCGGCGCCCCTCGGCCAGGGGCAGGCCGGTGGCGAGCGTGGTCAGGGCCACCGAGACCGACGGCGCGAGGGCGGTCGTCCCGGCCGGGGCTTTGAGCAGCTCGCCGATGCGCTCCCGGAACCGGGCCAGCAGCGGAATCCACTCTGAATACCAGACCGGGGTGCCTTGCTCGTCCCAATCCCGGGCGTAGCGGTCGAGGGCGGCCTGGCCGGCGCGGGGGAGCGGGCCGAGGGAGCAGGCGTTGAAGTAGATGTACCGGTCAAGGAGGGGAAACTCGGCCCGGAGAGCCTTCCAATCCGGCATCCGTAACAGGCTAGCGGTGGAGGCCAGGCGGTGTTATATTGCCTCGAAACCTTCGGTCAGGCGAGCGGGTCGCCTGGCTTCGATGCAACGTCCCCACGCGGGGCCGTTTCGTCGTATACTGGCCGTTCGTGCACGCCCGGCCGCTCACTCTACCCCTTTAACTGAGCGCGCCCTTTTCCAAGGAGAACCGAATGATCTCAGAGATGAGAGCTCCCTCACGTCTTAGCTATGGTCGGATTCCGAACCTCGTCGAGCTGAAGGACCTTATCGCGACACAGGTCGAATCCTTCAAGTGGTTCAAGACGGAGGGTTTGCGGGAGCTCTTCGACGAGATCAACCCGATCACCGACTACACCGGCAAGAACTTCGAGCTCAAGTTTCTGGACTATGAGTTCGGCCAGCCGAAGTTCTCGGTCGAGGAATGCCGCAACCGCGACATGACCTACGCCGCGCCCCTCCGGATCAAGACCCGCCTCACCATCAAGGAGACGGGGGAGATCAAGGAGTCAGAGGTCTACATGGGCGACTTCGCCATGATGACCGACGAGGGCACGTTCATCGTCAACGGCACCGAGCGCGTCGTCGTGTCGCAGCTCGTGCGGTCGCCGGGCGTGTACTTCACCGCCGCCGAGGACCCCAACACGGGCCGCAAGCTCTTCGGCGCCAAGCTCATCCCCAACCGCGGCGCGTGGCTGGAGATCGAGACGTCGGCCAAGGACCTGCTGACCGTCAAGATCGACCGCAAGCGGAAGGTTCCCGTGACCGTTTTGCTGAAGGCCCTGGAGCTGCCGCAGCTGAAGGGAACCGAGAACGACCGCGAGGCTCAGAAGCGTGCGCTCATGGAGATGTTCGGGGACGTCGACAACAACCCCGAGCACCGCTACATGGAATCCACGCTCGACAAGGACACGACGAACAAGACCGAGGACGCCCTGCTCGAGCTGTATCGCCGCGTCCGGCCTGGCGATCCCCCGTCCGTGGACAACGCTCGCAACCTTCTGCAGAGCCTGTTCTTCAACCCGCGCCGGTTCGACCTCGGCCGCGTCGGCCGCTACAAGGTCGACAAGCGCCTGGGCCGCGACGAGGAGGACATCCTCACGCGCGTCCGCCAGCGCGAGCTGCGGATCCTGGAGAAGGGCGACTTCATCGCCTTCCTCCGCAAGCTGATCGAGCTCAACAACTCACCGCGCGAGAAGCAGATCCCCGACGACATCGATCACCTCGGCAACCGCCGCGTGCGGGCGGTGGGCGAGCTGCTGCAGAACCAGTTCCGCATGGGACTCATCCGCATGGAGCGGATCATCAAAGAGCGCATGACGATCAGTGACCCGCACACGGTCACGTCGGCTTCGCTCATCAACGCGCGCCCGGTGGTCGCCGCGATCAAGGAGTTCTTCGGCTCCAGCCAGCTGTCGCAGTTCATGGACCAGCACAACCCGCTGTCCGAGCTGACCCACAAGCGCCGCCTGTCTGCGCTTGGGCCAGGCGGTCTGTCGCGCGAGCGCGCCGGGTTCGACGTCCGGGACGTCCACCACAGTCACTACGGCCGCATCTGCCCGATCGAGACGCCTGAAGGCCCGAACATCGGCCTGATCGGAAACCTCGCGACCTACGCGAAGGTCAACGAGTTCGGCTTCGTGGAGACACCGTTCCGGCGCGTCTACAACCGGATGTCGGTCAACGAAGAGGCTTCGGACCGCCTCACCGGCCGCACCCTGCGCCGCCCAGCGCTGGGCCCGAACGGAAAGGAGATGTCTCCGGTCAACACGGTGCTGGACGCCAAAGAGGTCCAGAAGCTGATCAAGGCTCACGTGGCCGGGATCGATATCGTTCCCTGGGTTTCGACCGAGATCGAGTACCTGTCCGCCGACGAGGAGGACATGTTCGGCATCGCCCAGGCCAACGCGGCCCTCACGCCGGATGGCGGGTTCGCGGACGCCCGCGTCCCGGCCCGCGCCCGTGGTGATTTCAAGATCGAAGACGTGCAGAACATCCAGTACATGGACGTCTCACCGAAGCAGATCGTCTCGGTGGCGACGGCCATGATCCCGTTCCTCGAGCACGACGACGCCGGCCGCGCCCTCATGGGCGCCAACATGCAGCGCCAGGCGGTGCCCCTGCTGGTCACCGACGCGCCGCTGGTCGGTACCGGAGTCGAGTACTACGCCGCCAAGGACTCAGGCGAGATGATCGTCGCCGATGTCGCCGGCGTGGTCATCGACGTCGCGCACCCGAAAGACCTCAAAACGGTTCACGCGACCCCGGTCTTCGAGATCGTGGTCAAGCCGGACGCCGGCGGCGCCGACCGGCACTACCCGCTGCAGAAGTTCGCGCGGTCGAACCAGGGCACCTGCCTGAACCACAAAGTGAAGGTCAAGGCTGGACAGCACGTCACCCGGGGTGACATCCTCGCCGACGGTCCGGCGATCGAAGACGGGGAGATGGCGCTCGGCCGCAACGTGCTGGTCGCGTTCATGCCTTGGGAGGGCTACAACTTCGAGGACGCGATCCTGCTCTCGGAGCGCGTCGTCAAGGAAGACATGTACACCTCGATCCACATCGAGGAATACGAGTCGGAGGCCCGCGAGACGAAGCTGGGCCCCGAGGAGATCACCCGCGACATCCCCAACGTCGCCGACGACGCGCTGCGCAACCTCGACGAGCGCGGCATCGTCTACATCGGCGCCGAGGTCCAGCAGGGAGACATCCTGGTGGGCAAGATCACGCCCAAGGGCGAGACCGAGCTCTCGGCCGAGGAGCGGTTGCTCCGCGCCATCTTCGGTGAGAAGGCGCGCGAGGTTCGCGACTCGAGCCTGCGCGTGCCGCACGGCGAGCGCGGAATCGTGGTCGACGTCAAGGTCTTCTCCCGCGACAACAAGGACGAGCTTGGCCCTGGCATCAACGAGATGGTCCGGGTCTACATCGCCCAGAAGCGAAAGATCTCGGCCGGCGACAAGATGGCCGGCCGCCACGGAAACAAGGGTGTGGTCAGCCGGATCATGCCCTCCGAGGACATGCCGTACCTGCCCGACGGCACCCCGGTCGACATCGTGCTCAACCCGCTCGGAGTGCCGAGCCGTATGAACCTGGGCCAGGTCCTGGAGACCCACCTCGGGTGGGTCGCAGCGACGCTCGGCATCAAGGTCGCGACGCCGGTATTCGACGGCGCTCCCATGGAGACCATCGTGTCCGAGCTCAAGCGCGCGGGCCTGCCGGAAGACGGCAAGGTCCGGCTGCGCGACGGCCGCACCGGCGAAGAGTTCGACGAGCCGGTGACCGTGGGCATGATCTACATGCTCAAGCTGGCGCACCTTGTCGAAGACAAGATCCACGCCCGCTCTACGGGTCCCTACAGCCTGGTCACCCAGCAGCCGCTGGGAGGCAAGGCGCAGTTCGGCGGACAGCGCTTCGGCGAGATGGAGGTGTGGGCGCTCGAGGCTTACGGCGCGGCGCACGTCCTGCAGGAGATCCTGACCGTCAAGTCGGACGACATCGTCGGCCGCGTCAAGGCCTACGAGGCGATCGTCAAGGGCGACAACACGCTCGAAGCCGGCATCCCGGAGTCGTTCCGCGTGCTCGTCAAGGAGCTGGAGGGGCTCGCGCTCGGGGTCGAGATCCTGAGCGAGGACGAACGTCAGATCGTCTTGTCAGAGGAAGACATACCCGAGATCCCGTTGGACCTCGGCATCAGCCTCGAGCGCGAAGAGCTCGGGGAAGACTCGGCAGAGTAGGAGAGAAGAGGAAGACTTGCTGAAGCTAGAAAACTTCGATGCACTAAAGCTTTCGTTGGCGTCGCCCGACACGATCATGTCCTGGTCGCACGGCGAGGTCACGAAGCCCGAGACCATCAACTACCGAACGCTCCGCCCGGAGCGCGACGGTCTTTTCTGCGAGCGCATCTTCGGTCCGACACGGGACTGGGAATGCCACTGCGGAAAGTACAAGCGATACCGCTACAAGGGCATCATCTGCGACAAGTGCGGCGTCGAGGTGACCCGCTCGAAGGTACGCCGCGAGCGCATGGGCCACATCAAGCTGGCCTCGCCGGTGAGCCACGTCTGGTACTTCAAGGGCATCCCGAGCCGGATGGGCCTGCTGCTGGACATGTCTCCGCGCAACCTCGAGAAGATCCTCTACTTCGCCAACTACATCATCACGGACGTGCATGAAGAGGCTCGCAAAGACATGATGGCGACCCTCAACATGGATAAGGACGAGCGTGCGATCCGCCTGCGTGGCGACATCGACGCGAAGTCCAAGGAGCTCCGCGCGGAGCACGAAGGCAAGACGAAGAAGCTCAAAGGCGAGGTCGACGCCGAGGTCGCCAAGCTCGAGGAAGAGCTGCAGGCGTCGGTCGACGAGCTGACCACGCAGGGCAAGAAGGCGACCGAGGCGATCAAGGCCGGCACCGGCACGAAGTCGCGCAAGGTGCTTTCCATCGGCCTGGAGGGCGACGAAGAGGTCGTCGTCGACAAGGGCGAGCTGATGTCGCGCGAGACCTCGCGCGCCGTGCTCGGCAAAGTCCAGGAGAAGATCGAGAAGCTCGAGGCCAACACCAAGGCCGCGCAGAAGCGCGCCAAGGAAAGGCTCGACACGGATCGTAAGGCGCTGGAGGCGCAGATCGAAGGCGCCACCAAGACGCAGCGCGAAGGTATCCAGGGCGAGCTCGAGGCGCTCCAGCAAGAGATCGAGGCGACGCGCACCGATCTCGAGGCGTTGCACCCCAAGCAGATCCTCACGGACACCCAGTTCCGCGACTACTCGGAGCGGTTTGGTCGCACCTTCAAGGCCGGCATCGGCGCCGAGGCGGTGCGCGAGCTGCTCTCCCGAATCGAGCTGACGTCCGAGATGTACCGACTGCGCGAAGAGTCGAAGTCGTCGAGCGGCCAGCGCAAGCAGAAGGCGATCAAGCGCCTGAAGGTTGTCGAGGACTTCCGCAAGTCGAACTCGAGCCCGACGTGGATGGTGCTCGAGGTGCTGCCGGTCATCCCACCAGAGCTGCGCCCGATGGTCCAGCTCGACGGTGGCCGCTTCGCCACCTCCGACCTGAACGACCTGTACCGCCGCGTGATCAACCGCAACAACCGCCTCAAGAGGCTCCTCGAGCTCGGCGCGCCGGAGATCATCGTGCGCAACGAGAAGCGGATGCTCCAGGAAGCGGTCGACGCTTTGATCGACAACGGTCGCCGCGGCCGTGCGATCACGGGCACCGGCAACCGCAAGCTGAAGTCGCTCTCCGACATGCTCAAGGGCAAGCAGGGCCGGTTCCGCCAGAACCTGCTCGGCAAGCGCGTGGACTACTCGGGCCGCTCCGTGATCGTGGTCGGACCCGAGCTGAAGCTGCACGAGTGCGGCCTGCCCAAGAAGATGGCGCTCGAGCTCTTCAAGCCGTTCGTCATGCGCGAGCTGGTCAACAAGGGATACACAACCAACATCAAGTCGGCCAAGCGAATGGTCGAGCGAAGCCGGACGGAGGTCTGGGACGTCCTGGACGAGGTCATCCGCGACCACCCGGTGTTGCTCAACCGCGCCCCGACCCTCCACCGACTGGGCATCCAGGCGTTCATGCCGGTGCTGGTCGAGGGCTCCGCGATCCAGATTCACCCCCTGGTGTGCGCCGCCTTCAACGCCGACTTCGACGGCGACCAGATGGCCGTGCACGTGCCGCTCTTCAGTGGCGCCATCGCAGAGGCGAAAAACCTGATGATGTCGTCGCAGAACATCCTGTCCGCGGCGGACGGCCACCCCGTGGTGGCGCCGACGCAGGACGTGGTTCTCGGCTGCTACTGGCTCACCGCCGCGCGCGGTGACATGCCGAAGGGCGACGAGATCTCCAAGCTGCACGCATTCAGCTCGCAGAACGAGGTCGTGCTGGCGCTCGAGGCCAAGGTGGTCAAGCTCCAGGAGTGGATCCGGGTCCGGATCGGAGACACGCTGGTCGTCACGACGCCCGGGCGCGTCGTCTTCAACCAGCCTCTTCCCGTCGGCAAGGCGCCGATGGAAACCACGATGCAGCCGCTGCCTTTCCAGAACGCGCACTACGACCGCAAGCTGCTGCGCACCCTGGTGGCGGACCTGTACCGCCTGTACGGCAGCGACATCACGGCCATCGTGGTCAACGACATCAAGCGGCTCGGGTTCCGTTACGCGACCCAGGCCGGGGTCACCGTCTCGGCCATGGACATCCCGCACCCCGCGGCGAAGTGGGAGATCATCCACGCCACCGAAAAGGAAGTCGCCGACGTCGAGAAGATGTACCGCCGCGGCGTCATGACCGACGACGAGCGCTACCGCAAGGTGATCGAGCTCTGGCAGCTCGCCTATGAAAAGGTGGGCAACGCCACCGAGGAAGCGTTCGACAAGTTCAGCCCGATCTGGATGATGATGGGCTCGGGCGCCCGCGGAAACATCCAGCAGATCCGGCAGCTGGCCGGCATGCGAGGCCTGATGGCCGACCCGACCGGCCGGATCATCGACCTGCCGATCATGGCCAACTTCACCGAGGGCCTGACGGTCCTCGAGTACTTCATCTCTACACACGGCACCCGCAAGGGACTCGCCGACACCGCGCTCCGCACGGCCGACTCGGGCTACCTGACGCGCCGTCTGGTTGACGTCGCGCAGGACGTGATCGTCAGGGAAGAGGACTGCGGAACCACCAACGGAATCTGGGTTCGTGACATCACCCCCGAGCGGGCGAAGAACGACCCGATCTTCGAGAAGATCGCGGGCCGCGTCACGGCCGAGGACATCACCGTCGACGGCAAGGTCCTCGTCGCGGCGGGCACGTCGATCACCGACGACAACGCGCGCAAGATCATCGCGGCCGGCGTGCCGGTCAAGATGCGCTCGGTCCTGGTGTGCGAGGCGCGCGAAGGCGTGTGCCGCACGTGCTACGGCCGCAACCTCGCGACGGGCAAGGTCGTGGAGATCGGCGAGGCGGTGGGTGTCATCGCAGCGCAGTCCATCGGCGAGCCGGGCACCCAGCTGACGATGCGCACGTTCCACACCGGCGGTGTCGCCGGCGTGGACATCACCCAGGGTCTGCCCCGCGTGGAGGAGCTGTTCGAGGCTCGCATCCCCAAGGGCAAGGCCATCATTTCCGAGATCGACGGGGAGCTCGAGATCATCCGCCAGGAGGGCTCGCGCAAGGTGCGCGTCATCTCCAAGGAGGAGTTCGAGGTCACGTACCCGGTCGATTCCAAGATGGACGTTCTCGTCAAGAGCAAGGAGGACGTCATGGAGGGCCAGGAGCTGGCCCGCGACGCCAAGGGCAACGTGGCGCGGACGCGCCACGCCGGAAAGGTCACTGTGACCCCCAAGGAGATCAGCGTGAGGACCATCGACGAAGAGGTGCGCGAGTACGCGATCCCGCACCAGGTCCGCATCCGGCCGGAGCTCGACCGCCGGGACGGCCAGAAGGTGATGATCAAGGCGGGACAGCAGATCACCGAAGGATCGATCTCACCGCAGGAGCTCCTCCACATCCTTGGCAAGGAAGCGGTCCAGACCTTCCTGGTCGACGAGGTCCAGAAGGTGTACCGCAGTCAGGGCGTGGACATCAACGACAAGCACATCGAGGTGATCGTGCGGCAGATGATGCGGAAGGTCCGCGTCGACTCCGCGGGCGACACCGGCCTGTTGCCGGGCGAGATCGTCTCGCAGTGGGAGTACGAGGAGGGCAACGCGAAGGCGCTGGCGGAGGGCGGCGAGCCCGCCACGGCGCAGACCGTGCTGCTCGGCCTGATCAAGGCCGCGCTGAACACCACCTCCTGGCTTTCGGCAGCGTCCTTCCAGGAGACCACCCGCGTCCTGACCGAGGCCGCCATCTCGGGCAAGGTCGACCGGCTGCGGGGCCTGAAGGAAAACGTGATCATCGGCAAGCTCATCCCGGCCGGGACCGGGCTCGACTACTACAAGAAGCAGCGCGAGCAGGCGGCGAGGGTCCTCGAGGAGGAGCCGATCGACCTGGAAACCCTTTCGGTATGACGGTATGAGAGGGAACCTAGGTTCCCTCTCATGGCTCTCTTTCCTGCAGGTTGGGATTATCTAAATAGCTCTCCACGCCACGAATGGCGGCGAGGGGATGATTGGCGGACGGCCCGGCAAAGCCGGGCCTACCTGCCACGCAAAAGGAATTGGAAAATCGACTGAGTTGCGTTACATTCTTCGGTACGTGCACAAGGGGGCGCCCGCCACGGGTGGCCTCCTTTCTGTTTTCCGCCCGGAAACTGGGATGATGGAAAAGTGATCCCAAGCTCAAGGCTTCTGCGCGCCGTCACGCTGGCGCTGGTAGCCGTGGCCGCTGTTACGGCCTGCAACTCTCCTACCTCTCTCACCCAGGGTCCGAAGCTCGCGAAGGACCAGACGCTACACGTGCAGCTCGAGGACCAGCCCGGCTCGCTAGATCCGGGGCAGACGCAATACCCGTACGAAACCGCGGTCTTGCGTGCGATCTCGGAGTCGCTCGTCAAGCCCACGGCAGACCTGAGCGCGCTCGTGCCCGCCGCCGCCTCGAGCTACGACGTCGTTGCGGGCGGCACCATCTACGTTTTCCATCTCCGGCCGGGCGCCGGCTACTCAGATGGCGTGCCCGTCAAGGCACAGGACTTCGTCTACGCGTGGCAGCGTCTGATCGACCCACGCCTTGCCGCGCCCGAGGCGACCTTCTTCTCCAACACCATCCTGAACGGCGACAAGGTGTCGAACCTGGACCCGCAGCGTGACGCCGCCAACATCGACGCCGCGCTCAACACCCTCGGGCTCAAGGCGCTTGACGACAACACCTTCCAGGTGACGCTTGCCCAACCGGACCCGGCCTTTCTGTGGCTCGCCGCGATGCCGGCGGCGGCGCCGATCCGCCAGGACGTGGTCAAGAAGAGCGGCGACAAATGGGCGACCAGCCCCGACACGCTGATCACGAACGGGCTGTTCAAGGTGTCGGAGATGGTGGCCAACGACCACATCACCGTGGTGCCCAACCCGCACTACTGGGGCGCCAGGCCGACCCTTTCGTCCATCAACTTCGAGGTGGTCAACGATGGCGCTGCCGCGTTGACGAGATACAAGGCCGGCCAGCTGGACGAGATGTCGGTCCAGCCGGCGCAGGCGTCCGCGGTCGCCGGCGACTCGAGCTTGAAGCTGGACCTCGTCAAGACGCCCGACCTCACGGTGTTCTGGATCACCTTTCGCATGAACGCCTCCCCGACCAGCAACGGGAAGCTGCGGCTGGCGATCGCGCAGGCGATCGACCGCAACGCGTTCATAGCCCAGATCTTTCAGGGCCAGGGGTTGCCGGCCGATTCATTCATCCCTAAAGGCATGCATGGGTACTCGCCAGGCCTCTCGGCGCAGAACTTCGACGTCGCCCAGGCGCGAGCCTCCCTGGCGGCTTCCGGTTTCTCGGCGGCTCAGCTCGCGAGCTTGACGTTCTCCTACGACCAGACCTCGGATTTCGGCAAGGCAACCGCGAACTTCATCCGCGACCAGTTGAAGGCCAACCTGGGCCTCAACATCACCCTGCAGGGTCTCGACGCCGGTACGTACGCGTCCAACCTCGACACGGGAGACTTCCAGATCGCCGGTCCGATGGGCTGGAGCGCGGACTATCCGGACCCGGCGGACTGGTACGACTTCTTCCTGACGACGAGCTCGAACAACGTGGCGTTGTATCAGAACCAGCAGTACGACAACTTCGTGCGTGTCGCCAGGACGGACACGCAGGCAGACCGCCGCGACCAGGAGTACCAGCAGGCGCAGCAGATGCTGGTCGACGATGCGCCAGTGGCATTCCTGGCGCAGTCCGTCAGCTGGCATCTTGTGCGGACTTACGTGCGCGGCGTCGCAACCTCACCCTTGGACGAGTGGCCGGGCGCCCTCGATCCAGGGGCGATCTCCATCGGTCCTCACTGAGAGGCCGAAAGCGAACAGTCGTTCGCATCGGTGCCCAGCTATGCTGCTTGACACTGCGTGGGGAAGCGCAAGAGAATTTGGCTTGGCCCCGAAGAGGCTGTGAGTAAGACCTGCTGCCGGCGCACTCTCGCCCCGGATCCCGGGAAGAAGGCTGCAGGATCAGAACTGAGAGGTAAGACGCGTATGCGACTAGGTAATGGCATCCGAGCGGTGGCGCTCGCGAGTGCGGGGTTGTTCGTAGTCGCCGCGTGTGGCGGCTCCACGGGAACCCCAAGCGCCAACATTGCGCCGGCCGCCCAGCAGATCCTTCGTGTCAACACCGGAGTCGAGCCGAACAGCTTCGACCCAACCCAGCAGACGTTCACTTACGAGGCCGCCGTCGGCCGCAACACGTTCCAGGCTCTCCTGCAGCCTAAGGCCGACCTGAGCGACGTGCAGGCTGCTGCGGCGAAGAGCTACGACGTCTCGTCAGACGGACTCACGTACACGTTCCACCTGCAGTCGAACGCGAAGTGGAGCGACGGCAAGCCCGTCACCGCGAGTGACTGGGTATACGGCTACCAGCACTTCCTCAACCCGGCCCTGGCGGCCGGATATGTAGACCCGTTCTTCGACGGCACGATCGCCGGCGCCGCGAACTACGGCAGCGTCGACGTTACGAGCGCAAGCGCGATCGACAGCTTCCTCTCGGGCCTCGGCCTGTCCGCGCCTGACGCGAACACGTTCGTGATCAAGCTCCAGAAGCCGGCCGCGTACTTCAAGTGGGTCGTGACCCTTTGGGTCGCGGTTCCGCTTCGCAAGGACGTCATCGAGAGCGCGGCGGGCGGGAGCTTCCCCTCCACCGACACCACCAAGGCCGAGGTTTGGGCCAACAACGCGAACACCATCATCGGCAACGGTCCTTTCAAGATCTCTGAGATCGCGTCCAAGGACCACGTCACGATGGTGCCGAACACGAACTACTGGGGCGGCACCGCCAAGCTTCAGCAGATCATCTACTACTACATTTCAGACGGAAACACCGAGTTCTCCAAGTACCAGACTGGCGCCCTTGACATCGCCAACGTTCCCCTCGCCGACGTGACCGTGGTCAAAGGCGACAGCGTGTTGAGCAAGCAAGCGCACCTCTACCCGCAGCTGACCACCTTCTGGATGGACTTCAACGCGAAGAAGGCTCCGTTCGACAACCCGAAGGTCCGCCTGGCTTTCGCTAAGGCGATCGACCGCGACAAGCTGGCGAACGACGTCGAGCACGGAACGGCGAAGGGTATTTCTTCGTTCATCCCGAACGGGATGGCCGGTTACGACACCTCCGATAACGCGCAGAGCTTCGACCCGGCGGCGGCCAAGAAGCTTCTTTCTGACGCCGGCGTCACCGCGGCCACGCTGAATCAGTTCAAGCTGCTCACCCGCAACACCACGGGGAGCAAGACCACCAACCAGTTCATTGCCGACCAGTGGAACACCAACCTCGGGTTGAACATCCAGCTCGACGTGATCGACAGCAAGACCGTCACCAGCCGCATTCGCAAGGGCACCTTCGACATCTACGGCCCCAGCGGATGGGGCGCCGACTACCCGGACCAGCAGGACTGGATGGACGTCTGGTTTGCCGGGTCCTGCGGCAGCCTCAACTTTGGCTGCCCGACGCTCGCCGGCTACGACGCCCTAGTTCAGAAGGCGGACACCGAGCTCAGCCAGAGCCAGCGCAACGCTGACTACCTGACAGCTCAGAAGATGCTGATCGACCAGGCGGCGGGAGCGTTCCTCTACCAGGCATACGAGTACGATCTCGTTCAGTCATACGTGAGCTTCACCCACACTGCGTTTGACGACCAGTACGCACCCGGCGACCAGAACTACTTCTCGGCGTACATCACAACTCACTAGGAGTCGTTTGATTTGGCAGTGACCGCAGGGCGCCCCAACCGGGGCGCCCTGCTCCCGTCCCGCTTGTCGGCCCTGAGCAGCAGCAGGGCCGGCAGCCTCACTTTCTTTGTCATCCGCCGCATCCTCTGGATGATCCCGGTCGTCTTCTTCGTCATCCTGATCACTTTCTTTCTTATGCACCTGGCCCCCGGGAGCCCGTGGGATCGGACCGGTGGTCGCCAGCTCTCGACGGTCGTGACGCACAACCTCGACATCAAGTACGGGTTGAACAAGCCTGAGTACCAGCAGTTCGAGCTCTACCTCTGGAATGCGGCCCATTTCGACTTCGGACTCTCATACCAGTACGAGGGCAAGACGGTCACCGCATTGATCGGCGAAGGGATCCCTTACACGGCGACGCTCGGAACGCTCGCGTTCCTGATCATCGTCCCGGTCGGGGTCGGGATGGGCGTGCTGGCGGCTCTGCGCCAGAACACGCGCACCGACTACATCGTCATGGGTTTCGCCACCGGCGCGGCTTCTTTCCCGAACTTCGTGGTGGGGGCTCTCATGGTGGTCTTGTTCTCGGTCGAGATGGCCAGGTGGACGCAGCACGCTTTCTTCTTGCCGGCGGCTGACTTCGGCCTTGACGACCACCTGATCATGCCAGTGATCTGCCTTGCGCTTCTGCCGATCGCATACACGGCGAGGCTGACGCGCGCCAGCACTTTGGACACGATCCGCCAGGACTACATCCGGACGGCCTGGGCCAAGGGCCTCCCCGAACGCCTGGTCGTGCTGAAGCACGTGCTCAAAAATTCGCTCATTCCCGTCGTGACGACGCTGGGACCGACGTTTGCCTTTCTCGTCACCGGCTCGGTGATCATAGAGACCGTCTTCAACATCCCGGGCATCGGCAGGGCATTCGTGGTCGCGGTCACATCTCGCGATTACCCGATGATCCTGGGCACGACCGTCCTGTTCTCGGTCGTGATAGCGGTCGCCAACCTGGCGGTCGACGTCCTGTACGTATTTATAGATCCGCGCGTGAGACTGACTTAGGTGGCGCTGCCAGCGGTTGCGGTCGGAGATGCCGTCGACTGGGAGGTCCCGGAACAGCAGATCGGGCTGTGGCAGGACGCTTGGCAGCGGTTCCGCCGCAACCGGCTGGCCGTGGCGGGGGCGGCGCTGGTCGTTTTCCTCGTCCTGGTCGCCTTCCTGTCACCGCTGCTGGTGCACTTTGGGCTCCTCATCGACCCGATCAAGCAGGAGGTCGAGCACATCGAGGCCGGCCCAGGGATGTTCGGCCATCTGCTGGGCACCGATGAGCTAGGTCGGGACACGCTGAGCCGGCTGATGTACGGAAGCCGGATCTCGCTCTCGGTCGGAATCCTCGTCCAGGGCATCATCCTTCCGATCGGCCTTGCCGTCGGCCTGGCGGCGGGCTATTTCGGTGGGCGCATCGACAACCTGCTGATGCGGTTCACCGATGTCTGGTACGCGTTTCCAGACCTGATCTTCGTGCTGGTTCTCGTTTCGGTCTTCGGGCCGAGCCTCCTGTCCATTTTCGGGGCCATCGCCCTTGTGAACTGGGTAGGCCTTGCCCGGTTGGTCAGAGGCCAGGTCTTGGCGATCAAGGAGAAGGAGTACATCGAAGCCGCCCGCTCGTCCGGGTCGCCCCCTCTGAAGCTCATCCTCAAGCACCTTTTGCCCAACGCACTGGGTCCGATCATCGTCACGGTTGTGTTCGGTATCCCCAATGCCATCTTTCTCGAGGCGGTCCTCAGCTTCCTGGGTGTCGGCATCCAGCCGCCGACTCCGACCTGGGGCCAGATGGTGTTCGACGGCTACGAGGCGGTGTACGCCAACCCGACCTCGGTCGTCTTCCCCGCCCTTGCGATCGGCTTCACGCTCCTCTCCTTCTCCTTCATCGGCGACGGGCTGCGCGACGCGCTCGATCCCCGCATGAAACGCTAAACCTTCTCCTCATCTCTTAGAGTTCTCGTGTAGGTGGCACAAAGGCTCTTGCAGGTCGAAGACCTGCACACACAGTTCTTCACGTCGCGGGGTGTGGTGCGCGCCGTCGACGGAGTGAGCCTGCACATCGACGTGGGGGAGACGCTTGGCATCGTCGGCGAATCTGGCTGCGGCAAGACGATCACCGCCCTCTCCATCCTTCGCCTTGTCCCCGACCCGGGCAAGATCGTGTCCGGCCGGATCCTTTTCCGCGGCAACGACGTGCTCAAGATGGGCGACGAGGAGATTCGCGACTTCCGCGGCAACGACGTCGCGATGATCTTCCAGGACCCGATGACCTCGCTCAACCCGGTAACGAAGATCGGGCGGCAGATCGAGGAGGCGATGACCGCGCACGAGCGGTTCACGCCCGCGCTCGCGAAGACCCGGGTCATCGAGCTGCTGACCAGGGTGCGCGTGCCGGCCGCAGAGAAGCGCGCCCAGGACTACCCGCACCAGTTCTCAGGCGGGATGCGCCAGAGGGCGATGATCGCGATGGGTCTGTCGAACGAGCCTTCGCTGCTCATCGCGGACGAACCGACCACGGCTCTCGACGTCACGGTGCAGGCGCAGATCATCCAGCTCATGAAGCAGCTCAACCGTGAACTGGGCACGGCGATGATGCTCATCACGCACAACATGGCCCTCGTCGCCAGCCTGTGCCAGCGGGTCGTCGTGATGTACGCCGGGAGGGTGGTCGAGGAGGGGCCCGTCGAGCAGATCTTCAACAGCCCGCAGCACCCTTACACCTGGTCCCTGCTCCGCTCCGTGCCCCGAGTCGACGAGGCGCGGAAGGACCGGCTCGTGAGCATCAAGGGATTGCCTCCCGACCTCATCAATGCACCGCCGGGTTGCAAGTTCCACCCGCGATGTCCCTTTGTCGTCGACCGGTGCAAGGTGGAGGAGCCGCCGCTGGCGGAGGTCGGACCAGACCAGGTCGCGCGCTGCTGGGTCCTGATGCGAAACGTCAGCGAGGCGGACGTGGCTACGGCCAAGCAGAGCTCGATCTCGGTGGCCGCTGCGGAGAAGCTGAAGGCTCCGACGGCGGATGTCGCGGCGAAGGCCTGAACTTGATGCTGATGGTCACGATGGCGTAGCGGATGAGAGTGCAGAGGGGGAGGTTGGTGGTCGATGCAGGCGGCTGAGAAGGCGCCGGTGACCGCGGTCGTTTCCGATTCCGTCATCCTGCGCGTGCAGGACGTCTACAAGCACTTCCCGATCGCCGGCTTCGGCGGGTTGGCGGTGCGGGCGGTGGACGGGGTCACCCTCGAGATCCGGCGGGGCGAGGCGCTGGGGCTGGTCGGCGAGTCCGGGTGCGGGAAATCGACCCTGGCGCGGTTGATCACGGCGCTGTTGCCGGTGACGGGCGGCAAGATCATCTTCGAGGGGCAGGAGATCACCAAGATGCGCGGCGCGCGGCTCCGGCGCATGCGCCGGAAGATGCAGATGATCTTCCAGGATCCGTTTGCCTCCCTGGATCCCCGGATGACGGTTGGGGACATCATCCAGGAGCCGCTGGACAACTACGGAATCGGGTCGGGTCGCGAGCGCCAGCGGCGGGTCCAGGAGCTGCTGCGGCTGGTGGGCCTCAACCCGAACTTCACCAACCGCTACCCGCATGAGTTCTCAGGCGGCCAGCGGCAGCGCATCGGGATCGCTCGGGCTTTGGCCGTGAACCCGTCGTTCATCGTTTGCGACGAGGCGGTCTCCGCTCTGGATGTCTCCATCCAGGCGCAGATCATCAACCTGCTCCAGGACTTGCAGCGGGAGTTCAACCTCACGTACCTGTTCATCGCCCACGACCTGGCGGTGGTGCGGCACCTGTCCGACCGGATCGCGGTCATGTACCTCGGGAAGGTTGTCGAAACGGCCGGACGGAACGACATCTACGACCACCCGCAGCATCCGTACACCCGGGCTTTGCTCAGTTCCATCCCGGTGCCGGATCCAGTGGTGGAGCGGTCCCGGGCGCCGATCCTGCTGAAGGGGGAGATCCCGTCGCCGGTCAACCCGCCGTCGGGATGCCGGTTCCACACGCGGTGTCCGATTGCGCGGGCGCCGGGGATCTGTTCCGAGCAGGAGCCGCCGCTCGAGCCGCACGGGGAGCGGGACCAGATGGCGGCCTGCCATTTCGCGGGAGAAAAATAGGCCCGGGATCGCGCGGTCGCGTGGGGGCACATCCCTGGCGGGCCCTCCCTTCCTCCAGCCGGATCCTCCCCCAACCGGCACACCTCGCGCGACTGTAGAGCTCCAAAAACCGATCGGTCAACCCAGCCTGCTAAGAGGCGGCGCTCCCGACCTGCAGGATCCGGTACCCCTTTTTCGACTTGAGCCGCTGGACCTGGTAGCCCTGCGCCGCCAGCCACGCCGCCAGGGAATCGGCCCCGAGGTTGCGTTGGACCACCAGGTACGCCCGGCCGCCCGGCCGAAGCCGCCCCAGCCACTTCACCAGCAGGTCGTGAAGCGCTGCCTTGCCGACCCTGACCGGCGGGTTCGAGTAGATCGCGTCGAAGAGCACGCCGTCCGGGACGTCACCGGGAGCGGCGGCCGTGACGTTGGGGACGGCCGCCGCGGCGGCGTTCAGGCGCGTGAGCTCGAGCGCTCTTTGGTTGATGTCCACCGCCCAGACCCGCGCCCGCGGCGCCCATCGAGCCAGGGCGATGGCGATCGGCCCGTAGCCGCTTCCGAGGTCCAGGATGTCGCCCTGGGGAGGCGGCTCCGGCGCCTCATTGAGCAGGACCCTGGTCCCCAGGTCGATGCCACGGGAGCCGAACACCCCGCGATCGGCCTGGAGCTCGAGCGCCAGGTCGCGGGCGTGGAGGTGGACGGTGCGCGGCTTGGACGCGACGACCGGTGTGGGGTCGAAGTAATGGGACTTCCGTCCGGTCAATTGGGGCAGATCGTTTTTGGGTATACTCATCGTTTGTCGCCCAATCGGCTACTGCCGCCTGGGATTTGAGCCGTCATTCGGGAGAACTGTTTGCCCACAATCCAGCAACTTGTTCGCTCTCCGCGCCGAGCGGCCAGGTCGAAGTCTAAGGCGCCGGCCCTCAAGGGCTCACCGCAACGGCGGGGAGTCTGCGTGCGCGTCTACACCCAGACGCCGAAAAAGCCGAACTCGGCCCTCCGCAAGGTGGCCCGCGTCCGGCTGACCACCGGCATCGAGGTGACCGCGTACATCCCCGGCATCGGTCACAACCTGCAGGAGCACTCGGTGGTGCTCATTCGCGGCGGAAAGGTCAAGGACCTCCCGGGCGTGCGCTACCACATCATCCGGGGCACCCTCGACACGGCCGGCACGAAGAACCGGAAGAAGGCACGGTCCAAGTACGGGGCCAAGCGCGAAAAGAGCAAGGCGGCCGCCTGATGCCTCGTCGCAGCCGTCCAGTCAAGCGTGTCATCGCGCCCGACCCGGTCTACCAGTCGGAGGCGATCGCCAAGTTCGTGAACGTCGTCATGAGCAAGGGGAAGAGGTCAACTGCCGAGAAGGTTGTATATGACGCGCTGAGCCGCGCCGGCAAGCAGGCCAAGAAGGAGCCTCTCGAGGTGTTCGACCTGGCCCTTCGCAACGTCACCCCGCTGCTCGAGGTCAAGCCTCGACGTGTCGGTGGTGCGACATACCAGGTCCCGGTCGAGATCCGGCCGGAGCGCCGGCTGGCGCTCGCGCGCCGCTGGATCGTCCGTTTCGCCAGGCAGCGTGGCGGGAAGAGCATGTCTGAGAAGCTCGCGTTCGAGCTGCTTGACGCCTCCCAGAACACTGGCGGCGCGGTCAAGCGCAAAGAGGAAACCCACCGGATGGCGGAAAGCAACAAGGCTTTCTCCCACTTCCGGTACTAGAAGAGAGATGAGCGTGGCAGTGAAGATGCAGGAACGTCCGGTCACGATCGACAAGGTCCGAAACATCGGGATCATGGCGCATATCGACGCGGGCAAGACGACGACGACTGAGCGGATCCTTTTCTACGCGGGCCGCATCCACAAGATGGGTGAGGTTCACGAGGGCGCTTCCACCATGGACTGGATGGTCCAGGAGAAGGAGCGCGGGATCACGATCACATCGGCGGCGACCACCGCCAACTGGCGCGAGCACGCGATCAACATCATAGACACGCCCGGGCACGTGGACTTCACGGTCGAGGTCGAGCGCAGCCTGCGCGTGCTCGACGGTGCCGTCGCGGTTTTCGATGCCGTTGCCGGCGTGGAGCCGCAGTCGGAGACGGTCTGGCGCCAGGCCGACCGCTACGGCGTGCCCCGGATCGCCTTCATCAACAAGATGGATCGGATCGGAGCCGACTTCTACGGCTCGCTGAGCTCCATCCGAACCCGGCTGGGCGCTCGCGCCGTGCCCATCCAGCTTCCGATCGGCTCGGAGGACGCGTTCATTGGCTACGTCGACCTGATCACGAAGCAGGCGATCGTGTACACGGACGACCTCGGAACGACCAACACCGAGTCGCTGGACATCCCTGCGGGCATGGGAGAGCTGATCAATCAGCACCGCCACGACCTCATCGAGGCGGTGGCCGACTTCGACGACGCGATCATGCACCTCTACCTCGACGAGAAGGAACCGACCGAGGCTCAGATCATGGCCGCCCTCCGCAAGGGAACGGTGGCCGGGATTCTGGTTCCGGTGCTGTGCGGCGCAGCCCTCCGCAACCGCGGTGTGCAGCCGATCCTCGACGCGGTCGTCGACTACCTGCCGTCGCCCGCAGACGTGCCTGCCGTGGAAGGGACCGACCCCAAGACGGGCGCGCTGCTACTGCGCGAGCACGACGACAGCGAGCCTTTCTCCGCCCTCGCCTTCAAGATCCAAATGGACCCGCAAGGGGTCGGCAAGCTGACCTTCTTCCGTGTCTACTCAGGCAAGCTCAGGGCCGGCTCCGGCGTGCTGAACGCCTCGAACGGCCGCAAGGAGCGAATCGGGCGCATCCTGCGGATGCACGCCATCCGTCGCGAGGACGTCGACGAGGTGTTCACCGGTGACATCGCCGCGGCCGTCGGCCTGAAATACACGACCACCGGCGACACCCTGGCGGACGAGGCGCATCCGATCTTGCTCGAGTCGATCACGTTCCCGGAACCGGTGATCTCCGTGGCGATCGAGCCGAAGACCAAGGCGGACCAGGACAAACTCGGGATCGGGCTGCAGCGGCTGACCGAGGAAGACCCGACGTTCAAGGTCCACACCGACGACGAGACCGGTCAGACGATCATCGCCGGGATGGGTGAGCTGCATCTCGAGATCATCATCGACCGCCTCATGCGCGAGTTCAAAGTTGACGCCAACCAGGGCAAGCCACAGGTCGCGTACAAAGAGGCGATCAAGCGGCCCGCGCATGGCGTCGGGCGTTTCGTGCGGCAATCAGGCGGCAAGGGCCAGTTCGGCCACGCCGAGCTGGACGTCCGCCCGGGCGAGCCCGGCACCGGCTTCGTCTTCGAGGACAAGGTCACCCAGGGTCGCATCCCCAGGGAGTTCATCCCCTCGGTCGAGAAGGGAATCAAGGAGGCTCTCCAGACCGGCGTCGTGGCCGGTTATCCCGTGGTCGACATCGTGGCCGCGCTGGTGGACGGCTCGTTCCACGCCGTCGACTCGAACGACATGGCGTTCCAGGTGGCCGGCTCGATGGCGATCAAGGACGCCATGCGCAAGGCGCAGCCATACCTGCTCGAGCCGATCATGAAAGTCGACGTCGTCATGCCTGAGGAATACCTCGGCGACGTGATGGGCGACCTGTCCTCGCGCCGCGGGCACATCCTGGGCATGGAGGGCCGCGGAACGTCGCAGAACGTCAAGGCCAGCGTGCCCCTCGCGGAGATGTTCGGTTACGCTACCGAACTTCGGTCTATGACCTCGGGGCGCGCGACCTATTCGATGGAGTTCAGTAATTACGCAGAGATGCCCGGAAACCTGGCGGAGGCTGTGGGCCGCCGTACTACGTCGCGAAGTTAGTTAGGAGGAAAAAGTGGCGAAGAAGAAGTTCGAGCGGACAAAGCCGCACCTCAACGTCGGGACCATCGGTCACATCGACCATGGAAAGACGACGCTGACGGCTGCCATCACGAAGGTGCTCTCAGACAAGGGTCTGGCCGAGTTCAAGCCCTTCGACCAGATCGACAAGGCTCCGGAAGAGAAGGCCCGTGGAATCACAATCTCGATCACCCACGTGGAGTACGAGACCGAGAAGCGCCACTACGCGCACGTGGACTGCCCCGGGCATCAGGATTACATAAAAAATATGATCACCGGCGCCGCCCAGATGGACGGCGCGATCCTCGTCGTGGCCGCCAACGACGGCGCCATGCCGCAGACCCGGGAGCACATCATCCTGGCCCGCCAGGTCAACGTGCCCTTCCTGGTGGTTGCTCTCAACAAGTGCGACATGGTCGACGACAAGGAGTTCATCGAGCTGGTCGAGCTCGACCTCCGCGAACTCCTTACCAGGTACGAGTACCCGGGAGACGACATCCCGATCGTTCGCATCTCCGCCCTCAAGGCTCTCGAGGGCGACCCCGAGTGGACGCCGAAGATCATGGAGCTCATGGACGCGGTCGACACCTACATCCCGCTTCCTGAGCGGCCGGTCGACAAGCCGTTCCTGATGCCGATCGAAGACGTGTTCACGATCGAAGGTCGTGGCACCGTGACCACCGGGCGTGTCGAGCGCGGCAAGCTCAAGAGGAACGAGGAAATCGAGATTGTCGGTATCCACCCGAACAGCACCAAGACGGTCGTCACCGGCATCGAGATGTTCCACAAGGACATGGACGAGTGCCAGGCCGGCGACAACATCGGCGCGCTGCTCCGCGGTGTGAAGCGCGAGGACGTCGTGCGTGGACAGGTGCTGTCCAAGCCCGGCTCGATCAAGCCGCACACGCAGTTCAAGGCGCAGGTTTACGTCCTGTCAAAGGAAGAGGGTGGCCGTCACACGCCATTCCTCACCGGCTACAGGCCGCAGTTCTACATGCGCACCACCGACGTCACGGGTGAGGTCAAGCTCCCGGACGGCGTCGAGATGTGCATGCCCGGCGACAACGTCGTTATGGACATCACCCTCGGCGAGCCGATCGCTATCGAGCCGGGGCTCCGCTTCGCCATCCGCGAGGGTGGCAAGACCGTCGGCGCCGGCGTGGCGACCGAGGTCGTGAAGTAGCAGGCATATAGGTAAGGACGAGGGAAAGGGCTGGCAGTGGCGCAAAAAATTCGGATCAGGCTCAAGGCCTACGACCATCGGGTTTTGGACCAGGCGGCGGACAAGATCGTGGACACCGCTCGCCGTACGAACGCGCGCACTGCCGGCCCGATCCCGCTTCCGACCGAGATCTCCAAGCTGACGGTCATCCGCTCGCCATTCATCGACAAGGACTCCCGCGAACAGTTCGAGATGCGTACTCACAAGCGGATCGTCGACATCCTCGACCCCAACCCGCGCGTCGTCGACGCGCTGATGCGCCTCAGCCTCCCCGCAGGCGTGAGCATCGAGATCAAGAGTTGAAGGGCCTTCTTGCCAAGAAGCTGGGCATGACCCAGCTTTTCAACGCCGACGGCACGACCACCGCGGTCACCGTGCTCGAGGCAGGCCCGTGCCACGTGCTGGGCCTGCGGACTGCGGAGAAGGACGGCTACGCCGCCGCCCGAATCGCCTTTGACGTGGTCGCCGAGCGGAAGCTCAGCAAAGGTGAGCTGGGCGAGTTCAAGAAGATGAATCTCGAACCGCACCGCCACGTGGTCGAGATCCGCGGCTACGAAGGCCTCGAAGCCGGCCAGGAGCTCAAGGCCGAGATCTTCGCCGCCGGAGAGATCGTCGACGTCACCTCCCACTCCAAGGGCAAGGGCTTCCAGGGCCTCATCAAGAGGCACAAGTTCAGCCGCGGCCCCGAGTCGCACGGCTCGATGAACGTCCGCCAGCCGGGCGCGATCGGGTCGACCGACTCAGCCCGCGTTTTCAAGGGCTTGAAGATGTCAGGCCAGATGGGCAACGTCAGGACCACCGCGCGCGCCTACAAGGTCGTGCGCGTGGACGCTGAGCGAAACCTGCTGCTTCTCAAGGGCGGCGTGCCCGGGGCAAGGGGAGCGCTCGTTCTCGTCAGGCAGTCCACCAAGCCCGTGAAGGTCAAGGGCCCCTCCGGCAAGCCGACCGGGAGGAAGGTCTGATGGCAGACGCCAAGTCGACGACCAGGACCAAGGCGGCAGCGAAGCCGGCCACCAAGGCTGCGACCAAGACCAGGGCCGCCGCCAAGGCAAAGCCGGTCGCGAAGAAGCATGCCGGCACCGACGCCGAGACGAACCCGCTCCAGGCGCCTTTCTTCGACGCCCTCGGCGAGCGCAACGGCGAGGTCGACCTTCCCAAGGCCGTGTTCGACGAGAAGCCGAACATGCCCGTGATGCACCAGGCCTACCTGCGCCAGCTCGCCAACGCCCGCCAGGGCACGGCGTCGACCAAGACTCGCGGCGCGGTTTCCGGCGGCGGCGCCAAGCCGTACCGGCAGAAGGGCACCGGTCGCGCGCGCCACGGTTCCATCCGCGAACCGTCGATGAAAGGCGGCGGCACGGTGTTCGGTCCTCACCCCCGCAGCTACGAGCAACGGATGCCCAAGCAGATGCGCCGCCTCGCCCTGCGTTCGGCGCTGACCCAGAAGGCCCTCGACGGGCAGGTTCGCGTCATCGAGAGCTTCGTGTTCGACGAGCCCAAGACAAAGCAGGCCTTGGACCTGATGGAAGCCATGGGCTTCGACAAATCAGCGCTCATCGTCCTGCCGGCGCCGAACGTGGTCGTCAGCCGGTCGTTCGAGAACCTCTCCGGGACGAAGACGATCCTCGCGAGGAACATGAACATCCGCGATCTCTTCACCCACACCTACCTGCTCCTGTCGAAGGATTGCCTCGACCTGCTCGAAGAGAACTTCAGGGCGAGGGAGCGAAACGGAAAGTGACGACTCGAGCAGCTTCCGAGATCGTGATCGGCCCGGTCATCACCGAGCGCACGTACCAGCTCTACACGCAGGGCAGGTACACGTTCCGCGTCTCGACGCGCGCCTCCAAGACCGACATCAAGAAGGCCCTGGAAGAGCAGTACGAGACGCAGGGCATCAAGGTGCGCGACGTGAACACGGTGACCATGCGCGGCAAGCGGCGCCGCAGCCAGCGCAGGGCCACAGCGGTCGGCCACACCTCCGACTGGAAGAAGGCGATCGTCACGCTCGGCCCCGGTCAAAAGATCGATGGCCTGTTTGGGAGCGTCTGAGATAACCAATGCCGATTAGAAAGTTCAAGCCGACCAGCCCGGGACGCCGATTCATGTCGGTGTCAGGCTTCGACGAGGTCACGACCGACGAGCCGGAGAAGACCTTGCTCGAGTCGCTGCCCACGCATGCCGGCCGCAACAACCAGGGCCGCATCACCGTGCGCCACCAGGGCGGCGGCTACCGCAAGCTCTACCGGAAGATCGACTTCAAGCGTGACAAGCACGGCATCTCCGGCAAGGTCGCGACGATCGAGTACGACCCGAACCGCAGCGCCCGCATCGCGCTCATCCACTACAAGGACGGGGAGAAGCGCTACATCCTCGCTCCGCTCGGCCTGAAGGTGGGCGATCCCATCGAGAGCGGGCCGGAGGCGCCGGTCCGCATCGGCAACGCTCTTCCGCTCTCCAACATCCCGGTCGGTTCGACCATTCACAACATCGAGCTCACGCTCGGCCGCGGCGGCCAGCTCGTCCGCTCCGCCGGCGCGTCCGCGCAGCTGCTGGCCAAAGAGGGCGACTACGCGGTGGTAAGAATGCCGAGCGGCGAATTGCGACGCATCCACGTGCGCTGCCAGGCCACGGTCGGCCAGGTCGGTAACATCGAGCACGAGAACGAGTCGGGCGGCAAGGCAGGACGCAGCCGCTGGCTCGGAGTTCGACCCACCGTCCGCGGTTCGACGATGAACCCCCGCGACCATCCACACGGTGGTGGCGAAGGCAAGACCGGACCCGGTGGCAACCCGAAGACACCGTGGGGCAAGCCCGCCCTGGGCTACCGCACGCGCAAGCCGAAGAAGGCTTCGGACAAGCTCATCATCCGCCGCCGTGAAAAGAAGGGACGAAAGAAGTAAGTGTCACGCTCACTTAAGAAGGGGCCGTTCATCAGCGCCCCCTTGAAAGAGAAGATCGACAAGATGAACGCATCGCGCGACAAGAAGGTGATTCGCACCTGGGCGCGCGCTTCGACCATCTATCCCGACATGGTCGGCCACACCATCGCGGTCCACGATGGCCGCAAGCACGTGCCCGTATTCATCAGCGAGAACATGGTCGGCCATCGCCTCGGCGAGTTCGCGCCCACGCGCCACTTCCGCGGCCACGGCACCCACACCGAAAAATCGACGGCGCTGAAGTAGAAGTGGCGACGATGGAAGTTTCCGCAGTTTCGAGGTTTGTCCGCCGCACGCCGCGCAAGGCAAGGTTGGTGGCCGACTCCGTGAAGGGCATGAAGGTGTCGGAGGCTCTCGCGCAGTTGGAGTTCTCTCCGAAACACGCCGCAAAAGACGTCGCCAAGGCGATCAAGTCAGCCGCCGCGAACGCGGAGCACAACTTCAACCTGAACCGCGACGACCTCGTGCTGAAGCAGATCCTGATCGACGAGGGCCCGACCTTCCGCCGCCGCCGGCCCGTCAGCCGGAGCATGGCGCACGAGTTCTTCCACCGCACCTGCCACATCACAGCGGTCGTCGAAGACCGTCCGCAAGGAGCTAAGTAACAGCGTGGGTCACAAAGTTCACCCGAACGCATTCCGGCTTGGCGTCTTCCGTCCGTGGGAGGCGAACTGGTTCGCCAACCCCAAGGACTACACGAAGATGCTGCACGAGGATCTCGAGATGCGGCGTGTCATCCTCGCTCGTCTGCGCAACGCGGGCATCGCGAAGATCGAGACGGAGCGCTCCTCCAACGCACAGCTCACAGTGACCATCCACACCGCCAAGCCAGGCATCGTGATCGGCAAGGGCGGCGCGTCGGTCGACCAGCTGCGAGAAGACCTCGAGAAGCGCTTCGGGAACCGCGTGCGCATCTCGATCCAGGAGATCAAGCAGCCGGAGCTCGACGCCCAGCTCGTCGCCGAGAACATTGCCTCGCAGATCGAGCGCCGCATCAGCTACAAGCGCGCGATGAAGCAGGCGATCCTGCGCACGATGCGCTCCGGAGCCAAGGGCGTCCGCATCTACTGCGGTGGGCGCTTGCGAGGCGCTGAGATGGCGCGTCGTGAGTGGGACCGCGAAGGCCGCGTGCCTCTTCACACGCTGCGCGCCAACATCGACTTCGGGCGGGCCACCGCCAACACCACGTTCGGCGCCATTGGCGTCAAGTGCTGGATCTACAAAGATGTTGCCGCCCCGCTGCGCAAGCAGCCCGTCGCGGCCGACGCCTCAGCGCCGATCGCCGAGATCGCTCCGCAGCCCGAGCTGGCCGCTGTCCTCGCCGAGCCGCAGGCGGCGGTCGTAGAGGTCGCGACGCCCGAGCCCGAGGGCCCGCCGAGGAGGAACGAGGCGAGCACCACCGCGCGTCCCGCGCTGGTGGGCTTGCCGCCCAGCAGGGCGAACGAGAAGTCGAGGAAGAAGCGGCCCGCGCCCGAGTAATCGAGGAACGCGCCGTAGATCGTGAAGAGGATGATGAGCGTCGCCGACACGTC
>Ga0207926_1000191_pt1 | contig 31578 bp, 31 predicted proteins | sample NGESurdeep072012_8_FD_184454 | JGI IMG/M metagenome (GOLD analysis project Ga0207926, IMG submission 184454) | Arctic peat soil microbial communities from Barrow, Alaska - NGEE Surface sample 210-1 deep-072012 (SPAdes) | ecosystem: Environmental > Terrestrial > Soil > Wetlands > Peat ...
AGAAGCGGACGGTACGTTCGGGCATGGAGTGGCCCACCCTGACGACCTCAAACGTTTCGATGCCGTGATCAGTCAAGACCTTGACGGCTCGCACGATGCCCAGGTCCATGCTGCCGTTCGGATCGAGACCGTCAGCTAAGACGCGTAGTTCAATCCTTCGCGCTCGCTGAGTCAAGTCTGTTGATGCCCTTGCGACGGGAACCGCCACGAGACATAACTGATGTAGGACTGATGTAAAACTGATGTAGTCAAATTGCGTGCCAAGGACCAACGTCTGAATTTGAGTTCAGAATTGGCTCCGGGACAGGGATTCGAACCCTGAACCTTGCGGTTAACAGCCGCCTGCTCTACCGTTGAGCTATCCCGGAACGGCTCATGAATTCTAGGTGACGCCGTACCAGGCCGCCTACGCGCCGGCCACCTCCCCCACCTGCTCGGCTCGAATCGAACCCGGGTAGCGTGCGCGGGCGAACGCCGCCACAATCACGACCGGCACGGTCAGCGCCGTCGCCGCGAGGAACAGGCGTCCGTACTGATGTTGCTGCGCGAACAGCGCGCCCAGTCCTGACCCGATCGCGCCGCCCGTGAACGCGCTCGTCACGAACAAGGCCGCTGCCGTGCCGCGCACCTCCGGCGCGATGTCGGTCGCCCACGCCTGCATCGTCGAATGGAGCGTCGCGTACGAGCCTCCGATCATCACGCTCGCAAACAGGATCGCGACGGCATGCTGGTCGGCGGCCGCTGTGAGATATCCGGTCACCGCCATCGCGCCCCCGATGCTGATCGGCACCCACGCGGGGATTCGCGAAGCGACGCGCCTGACGACTCGGGTGCCGACGAGCACCGCCGCGCCGTATGTGGCGACGACCAGACCCGCCACGGCTGGGTTGGTCCCAGTCGACTCGAGCGCGGGCGCGAAGTACACGAGGAATCCCAGCACCATCGCGCCCTCCGGGATCGCGAACAGGATCAGGAACCGCGCCCACGGGCGTCGCACAGCCTGCCGCAGCTGGGCGATCGGGCCTCCTGTGGGTGGCGGCACGTCCGACTCCGGCAGCCGGCGCATCACAACGGCGAGGCCCGCCGCGATGACCGCCGTGATGGCAAAGATCAGCCTCCAGGTGAGGTAGTGGGCGAACAGTCCCGCGCCAAGGCTGCCGGCCGCGGTGCCAACCGCGACTGCGGCCAGCACGTCGGCGATGACCGCGTGGCGGCGATCGAACGGGATGACGTCCCCGACGTACACGAGCGCCGCCGGGAGGACGGCGCATACCGACGCGCCGGCGATGATGCGCGCCCCGATCAGGAAATCAAGGTTGGGCGCGAGTGCCGTGAGAGCGCAAGCGGCCGAGGTCGCTCCGAGGCTGATCCGGATTATCTTGATGCGCCCCGCACGGTCCGAGGCAAAGCCCCAGAACGGCTGCGCCAGCCCGTAGGCGATGTAGTACCCGGTTGCGGCGAGTGCAACGGCTCCCACGGGGGCGCGGAAGTCGATCGCGATGGGGATCAGGACCGGTGCGACCGCAAAACGGTCGATCATCGTCACGAATGGGCCGGCCGACAGCAGCCGGACGCTGAAACCCACCTGTCGCATTGCCGCGCATCAGCCTAGTCGGCGGGGCGATCCGAGTTGCGCTCTGCGTTGGGAACCGGTGCGATCTACACTCCGTGGGTCCTGTTCGCGCACTGTAGGAGAAGGGCTATGAGGGGAACGGAACGTTGGCTGCGGCGGCTTTGCGCTGGAGGAATCGCGGCGCTCGGTTTGGCTCTACTTCCGATCGGTGCGTCGGCCGCACCAATAACCATCAATGGCACCGCGACTGACAGCTTCGGGCTGACGTTCGCCTACAAGATCGAGGTGCCTGCCAACTGGAATAAGACGCTGGTGCTTTACAGCCATGGGTATTCGTTCACGCCGAGCCCCGCGACGGATGTGGGCGACGGCGACACCGGCGCCTGGCTGCTGAGCCACGGGTACGCGATGGCCGGATCGTCCTACTCGACCAGTGGTTGGGCGCTCCAGCAGGCATTCGTGGACCAGATCCAGGTCCTCGACCTCTTCGACAGCAATGTCGGTCACCCCACGCGCACCATCGCCTGGGGCCATTCGCTCGGCGGAATGATCACCGCCGGTCTCGTGCAGCTCTACCCCGACCGCTTCACCGCCGCACTGCCGATGTGCGGGGTCGTAGCCGGCGGGGCTGGAGTGTGGAACCAGGGCCTCGACTCTGAGTTCGCGCTCGCGACCCTACAGGCTCCCTTCAAGATGGTGAACTTCACCAGCTTCGGCGATGCGGCTGCCAACTTCGGAGTGGCAAGCGCCGTGCTCGCTGCTGCGCAGAACACCCCGCAGGGCCGGGCACGGATCGCCCTCTCCGCCGCCCTGGCGGACGTCCCCGGCTGGTTCGACCCCGCGAGCCCCGAGCCCGCGGCCACCGATTTCGCGTCCCGGGAGCTCAACCAGTTCAACTGGGACAACAGTCCCGACTTCCAGTTTGGCTTCTTCGGCCGCTACGAGCTGGAGCTCAGGGCGGGAGGCAACTTCTCATGGAACACGGGCGTCGACTATCGCGTCCAGCTGTCCCACTCCGTCGATCGGGCAGAGGTGGCGGCGCTCTACAAGACCGCGGGGCTTGACTTGAATCAGGAGCTCGACACGCTGAACGCCGCGCCTCGGACCTCGGTCACCAACCCCAACGCTCTCGCGTACATCACCAAGTACATCACCTACAACGGCAACCTCAGCATGCCCGTACTCACGATGCACACGACTGGCGACGGCCTGGTCGAGGTGACCGACGAGAACGCATACGCCAGCGTGGTCAGGAGCACCGGCGACAACAGCATGCTGCGCCAGGTGTTCGTGCACCGGGCGGGCCACTGCACCTTTACGTCGGCTGAGACCATCGCCGCCTTCCAGACCTTGATCCACCGCATCAACACCGGCAGCTGGGAGGACAGCACTAATCCCGCGTCCATGAACGCGCAGGCGACGAGCCTCGGTTCGCCTTTCAACTCCGCGCCGGCCGGCTTCATCAACTTCCACCCAGACCAGTTCCTGCGCCCGTTCGATGCGCGGGACGTCGCGGCCTAGGAGAGCAACACCCCCGAACCCCTCGGGCCACGCCCGGGGGGTTCTTTTTTAGGGCAACAGGCCGAACTCGCGCAGCACCTCGTCGGTATGCGCGCCAAGCGCGGGCGCGGGACGTGGAGGCACCGGCGCCCTGGCTCCAAAACGGAGCGGCGACCCCGCGGTCAGAAGCAGGCCAAGGCCCGGGTGTTCGACCTGCACGAACATCGGGTTGGCGGCCGAGGCGCGCGGGTCTTCCGTGACGAGCTGCTTGGTCGTCTGGTATGGACCCCACAACACGCCGTGCTCGTCGAAGGCCTTTCGAACCTCGGCGAGGTCTTGACCCGCGAACCATGCATCGAGCAGCTCGCAAAGCGGTTTGCGGTGGATCCAGCGATCGCCCTCGTTGCGAAAGTCCGCGCCCGAGTGCGATTCCAGGGCCGAGAACTCGCGAGACAGCCCGGTGGCTTCCCCGAGGCCGGCCCACTGCCGCGGGGTCAGCGCAAGCACCATCACCCGGCGCCCGTCGCGGGTGCCGAAATCACGGCCGAATGTGCCGTAGACGTCGTTGCCGAACCGGCCGCGTGGCTCCGGCTCGAGGATCGCCTCGCCGATCAGGCCCAGGTGACCGGCCATCGCGAGTCCCACATCCGACAGGCTCAGCTCGACGAGCTGACCCTCGCTATGGAGGCGGCGATGGCGCTCTGCGGCAAGGATGGCGAGAGCCGCAAGAAAGCCGGCCATGCCGTCCCACGCGGGTAGGACATGATTCACCGGGCCGTCATGGCCCTCCGGCCCTGTCAACCAGGGAAATCCGAGGGCGGCGTTGACCGTGTAGTCGACCGCCGTGCCGCCGTCGCGGTCACCGGTGATGACGACCATGATCAGGTCACGGCGCAGCTTTGAGAGCTCTTCGTACGAGCTCCACCCCTTGACCGGCAGGTTGGTCAGCACGATCCCTCCCGCCTCTCCCGGCGCGGTGATGAGACGCGCCACCTGCCGCTGCCCCTTGTCGGAACGCGTGTCGATCACCACCGACCGCTTGCCCTGGTTCAGCCCGGCCCAGTACAGGCTGCGGCCGCGGTGCAGAGGCCAGCGGTCGATGTCGATTCCTCCGCCGGGTGGGTCAACCCGGATCACGTCTGCGCCGAGGGCGGCCAGGGTGGCGCCACCAAGCGGGGCGGCTACGAATGCCGACAGCTCGACGATGCGCAGCCCGGCGAGGATCGGGACGTCAGTGGGGCCCGGCATCGTCCATCGCTTCGGATCTCTGCTGCTGCAGTCGTGGCGGCAGCGTTTCGTAGACGTGCTCGAAGATCGCCCCCACACCAGGCTTTGGCAGCGCTTCGACCTGCCGCTGCGCCATCTCGATCTCGGAGCGAATCTCGTCGAGCGCGGCGGCCTCCTGGCCGGCCGACCAGATGCCCTCGCGTGTCGCGAAGCGGCGCACCCGTTCGATCGGATCGCGCTGCTCCGCCTCGACGACCTCGGCGCTGTCGCGGTACTCCTTGGGGTTGTCCGATGTGTTGTGAAATCCCATCCGGTAGGTGCGGCATTCGATGAGCGTCGGTCCCTCGCCGGCCAGCGCGCGGTTGACCGCATCGAGCGTCGTCGAGTACACGGCCAGCAGGTCGTTGCCATCCACGACGAACCCTGGAAAGCCATAGCCTTCGGCGCGCGCGGCCAGGTTCACCGCCGCGGTCTGCCTGTGCAGCGGGGTCGAGATCGCGTAGTGGTTGTTGATCAGCAGCATCACCAGCGGCACGCGCATCACCCCGGCGAGGTTTGATGCCTCGTGAAAATCGCCTTCCGACGACGCGCCCTCACCGAAGTAGACCGCCACCACGCCGGCGGTCCGGCGCAGCTTCAGCGCCCAGGCGAGGCCGGTCGCGTGAGGCAGCTGCGCGCCGATCGACTGCTGGCGGGGCAGCAGGCGCACTCCATCAGGGACGGCAGCGGCATCGAAGTTGCCCATGTAGGTGGCGAACATGTTCATCAACGGCAGGCCGTGCCGGAGCATGGCGGGGTGCTCGCGCGAGGCGGGGACGATCCAGTCGCGATTGGGGTCGAGCGCCATCGCGGACCCGATCACCGCGGCCTCCTGCCCATGCACTGGACCGTACACACCGACGCGGCCCATCCTCTGGAGCTTGATGAGGCGATCGTCGACTGCCCTCGACAGCAGCATGAGGCGCAGAGCATCGACGACCTGGGCCGAGCTCATCGGTGAGGTTCCTCGCACCGTCCCGTCGACACCGAGCATCTCGATCAATCAGAACTCCACCGTGGCGCGCGCCGCGGCCACGATCCGGCGCACCGTCGGAAGGAAATGGTCCTCCATGGAACCAGGCGGATACGGCGTGTCGCGCGATGCGACCCGGCGGATCGGGGCGTCGAGCGATCCGAAAGCCTCTTGCTGGATGGTGGCCACGATCTCCGCTCCGAAACCTCCGGTCAGAGGCGCCTCGTGCACGACGACCACCTTGCTCGTCTTTTCCACGGCCGCGATCAACCCGGCCACGTCGAGCGGAACGAGCGTCCTGAGGTCGAGGACCGAGGCTTCGATGCCGCCCTTGCTGAGCTCTTCGGCCGCGGCCAGGCAGAGGTGCACCGCCGCGCTCCAGGCGACGAGCAGCACGTCCTTGCCCTCGCGAACCGTCCGCGATGTGCCGAACGGCACGGTGTGGTCGCCTGGCGGGACCTTTCCGCGGACCGACCGGTACAGGCGCTGGGGCTCGAGATACAGGACAGGGTCCGGGTCGCGGATCGCCTCGAGGAGCAGGCCCTTCGCATCGTCCGGAAAAGCCGGGCATACGATCTTGATCCCGGGCTCCTGGCTGAACTGGGCCTCGATCGCGTCCGGGTGGAACTCGGGTGTCCTGACTCCTCCGCCGAAGGGAGCCCGGATCGTGACCTGGGCGTGGAATCGCCCGCGCGAGCGAAACCGGTACCGGGCGAGCTGCGGGCCGATCTGATGAAACGCCTGGTGCGTGAAGCCCAGGAACTGCACCTCCGCGACCGGCACCATGCCGCCGATCGCCAGCCCGAGGGACGCCCCGACGATCGCGCCCTCGGCAAGCGGCGTGTCCACCACGCGCTCCGGCCCGTACTTTTCCATGAGCCCGCGGGTCACCCTGAAGACGCCGCCGAGCTGCCCGACGTCCATGCCCAGGACCATCACTCTCTCGTCGCGAGCCATCTCGTCGAAGAGGGCGCCCCGGATAGCTTCGAGGATCGAGGGCTCTGGCTCGTTGCTCACAGGAGCGTCAGGCTATCACCAACAATTGACTTTAGATCTTTGATCACATAGCCTCGTAGCGCGGAAAAGGGGGCCGGTCCCTGGACGGCTGCGCATCAACCACATTAATAAGGAAGGAGAGCCGAGATGGCCGAAGGCCTCAACGAGCAGTGGTACAGGACGACCGACATTCCGGGGGTGGCCGGTCCGCCGAGGGAGCTGGTCGGCTACGGCGAGTTCCCGCCCAAGATCACCTGGCCCGGCGGGGCCAAAGTCGCGATCCAGATCGTCCTCAACTACGAAGAGGGTTCCGAGAAGACGTACGCCATGGGCGACGACTTCAACGAGGACCTCTACGAGCTGCCGTACAAGCAGGAAGGCATGCGCGACCTGGCGATCGAGTCGGCTTACGAGTACGGCTCTCGGGCCGGGGTCTGGCGCCAGTTCCGGGTCTTCGCCAACGCCGGGATCAACGTGACCTGCGTCGCAGCGGCCGTGGCTCTGGAAAGGAACATCGCCGTGGCCAAGAAGCTGGCCGAGCGCGGTGACGAGGTGGCCGGCCACGGGTATCGCTGGGTGAACCACTTCGAGATGACCCGCGACGAGGAGCGCGAGGCGATCAAGCGCGCGGTCGCCTCGATCAAGAAGACCGTCGGTGAGCGGCCGCTGGGCTGGTACTGCCGCGAGATGAGTGTCAACACCCGAGAGCTGGTCGTGGAGGAAGGTGGGTTCGTCTACGACTTCGACTGCTACAACGACGACCTCCCGTACTGGACCACCGTGCACGGAAAGCCGCACCTCGTGACACCGTACTCGTTGGTGGTGAACGACGCGCGGTTCGTGGTCGCGCAGGGGTATGGCAGCCCGGAGCACTTTTACGAATACGCGAAGGCCGAGCTGGACGGCCTGCGCAACGACAACGATGGCGTCAGCCGGATGATGTCGATCGGTCTGCACGCGCGGTTCAGCGGCCACCCGAGCCGGGCGGATGCGCTGGCCCGATTCATCGACTACGCCCAGAACACGGGTGACGCGGTTTTCATGCGGCGCATCGATGTGGCGCGAACGTTCATGGACCAGTACCCCGCGTCCAAGGCGCTCGGCTCCACCGCGGGCTGAGTCCGATGAAGCGGATCATCGTCACGGGCGGCAGCGGCAAGATCGGGGCCTGGATCCTCAAGGAGCTGCTCGACGCCGGTCACGAGGTGCTCAACGTCGACCTCAAGCCGGCCGCCGACCCCCGCTGCCGCACCTTGATCGCCGACCTGACCGAATCCGGCCAGGCTTTCGGAGCCATCGGCGTCTATACGGGCATCGACGAGCTACAGCCCTCTTTGCGCCCGCAGCCCGTCGACGTGCTCGTCCATTTCGCGGCCATTCCTCGAGTCCAGCTCGTGCCCGACGCGGAGGTCTTCCGGATCAACACGACGAGCACCTACAACGTCATGGAGGCAGCGGTCCGCGCTGGAATCCGCAAGGTGGTCTACGCGTCGAGCGAGGCGACCTACGGCGTCGTGTTCGCGGACGAGCAGCTGGACCCCGAGTACTTCCCCGTGGACGAGGAGCATCCAACCGTGCCGATGGATGCGTACGGGCTGTCCAAGGTGGTCAACGAGCGCACCGCGGCGGCCTTTCACGCGCGGGCCGGCGGCGACTTCTACGGCCTGCGCATCGGCGACGTGATGGCGCCGGCGGACTATAAGAAGTTCCCGCTGTGGAGCACCGACCCGGCCATCCGCAAGCGCGAGATGTGGGCCTACGTCGACGTCCGCGATGTGGCTCAGATGGTCCGTCTCTGCGTCGATGTCGACGGTCTTGGATTCCAGGTCTTCAACGCGTACGCCGGCGAGAGCGCGCACGTGCTGACCACCAGGGAGCTGGCGCGCAAGTTCTACCCCAAGGTGCCGGTGCGCGATGAGGTTGCGGAGTACGGGTCGTTGGTCAGCAATCGCAAGGCCCAACGGATGCTCGGGTTCGAGCAGAAGCATCGCTGGGCGGAGCAGCCTCAGGGTTGATCGAGGAGACCGACGAGCGTCCGCTCGCACACCTGGGCCGGAAGAAGCTGGGTGAGGAGACGACGCGCTACTTGCGCGACGCCCTGCTGAGCGGTCAGTACGCCACCGGTGAGCGAATGGCGGTGCATCAGCTCGCGGATGCGCTGGGTGTCAGCACGATGCCGGTCCGGGAGGCCCTGGTGACGCTGGCGAACGAGGGTTTGTTGGAGGTGATTCCTCGCCGCGGCTTTCGCGTGGCGACGATGGGAGCGCGCGACGTCGAGGATGCTTTCCGGGTGCACGCTCACGTGGCCGGGCTGTTGATCGAGGAGGCGGCCCCCATCATTCCAGCGGCCACCATCGCCGAGCTGCGACGGATCCAGGAGGCAATCCTGGAAAGCTTCAGCCGGCCGCGGGACGAGCGCCAGCTCGCGCACCGCGTCGAGGAGCTGAACTTCAAGTTCCACCGCACGATCAACCACGTGCCCGACGCCAAGCGCTTGAGATGGTTCCTGCGTGCCGCGACCCGTTACGTGCCGCGCCGTTTCTACGAGACGATCCCGGGCTGGAATGAGGCGACCCGCGACCGGCACGGCGCGATCATCGAAGCGCTCGAGGCGCGGAATGGAAGCGAGGCGCGCCGGCTGATGGAGCTGCACGTGATCGAGGCCGGGCGGCTGGTGCGCGAACACCTGGACGCAAACCGGCCCTGACCAGGCCGGCTTGGACCTCGACGCGCGCCTATTGGGTTCCGCTAAAGGTCAGCTCGGGTCCCCGCCGTGTCATCTCGAGTCCCTAATCCCGATCCAGGTGGCCATTGCCGGACTTTGTGCGCACCAGGTTGGCCGGATCACGGAATCGTTTGGCGCTCGTCACGGCCGCAGCGAAGATCGCTAAGCCGGCAACGGTCCACAGCCCAGGAAAGACAAGGGCGCAGGGGCTGTTGATTAGAACCAACTCCGCTATTCCCACCAATGCGACGACTCCCCAGCGCTGCGTCTCAATCGCCCTCAGCACGAGGACCATGGTCAAGGGCAGGATGGGAATGAACTGGTATGTGTATACGTGTCCCGGAACCAGCGCCCCCAGGCTGAACGCCAGCGACATCGAGTACGGCTGTGCCCATCCGCTCCGCCATGCGGCCCATACGGTTCCAACAACGAGGCTCGCGATCGTCAGGTAGGTCAGCAGTTGAGCCAGCCAGGGTAGATGCCATGGGACAAGCGTCACATCCTTCCAGACACCTGCTTTGTCGATGACCGAGAAAGAGGTGCCATCTACCAGCCGGGAAAAGAGCAGCGGCGTGGAGTTCTGGAAGCAGTCGTGTGTCGCTGCCGCGCTACCGCCGATAGAAACTGGAATCAGAACTTTGGTCAGATATAGAACAGGGCTTCCGAACGGAATGAAGGTGACGAGCAGCACGACAGCTGCAGTAGCGAGCATCGCTCCAGTGAACCGCCACCACTGGCGCGGTCCGACCGAGAGCGCCAGCGCAGCTGGATAAAACTTGATCGACGTGGCGATGCCGGTCAGCAGACCAGCCCATGCGGGATGACGGCGCACCGTCAACATTGCCGCGCCCGTAAGCAACATAAGGGGACCGCCTCGCTGGCCAACGCGGATGTCCTCGAAAAGCGGGGTAAAGCAAAGGACAACCAGGACGGAGATGGGCAATGACCACCTGTTGCGAGGTGCAACAGCTCGGTAGATCATGACCAGGCCAGCCAGCGACATCAGCCCATTGGCCACAACCCACGACCACACATCGACCGGGGGCGCCAAGAAGGTGAATGGAATCGCGATCAGAATCCCAGGAGGAGGTGAGTTTGCGAAATATGGGAACCCAGCAGCGATTTGAGCCGCAGACTCGGGGTAAATTGCGCCGGGATTGGACAGAGCCTGACGCGCCACCCCGATGACTTCATATGCGTCAGAGCCGGATGGGAGGAACACCGGCAGGTCAGCAAGAACTCTCTCGATTGCAACGATGCCGACGATGAACCAAAGTAAGCGCCGGTCTCCCAAGACCCTGGCGGCAGCTGCTCGCAGCAGACTGGGGCGCGGGACGAACCGGCTGAATGTCCCCCCGACCACGGGAGCCGATTGTAGCCCCCAAGGTCCATTCGGACCGACCCTGTCCAACTATCTCTTACCGCTTGAGGTTTGGCCGGAGAGGGCGGTGTGCGGTTTCAGTAAATACCAGGAACCCTTAGGTGGACATTTCTCCTTCTGAGATCGGTATGACTCACCCCAGGCCCAGTGTCATCGGATTCCAGACCGCGGCCGGCTGCCATTCCGACGGCTTGCCCAGCACCATTCGCGGCACCGTGCGCAGCTCATCGAACCCGTTGTCGCGCAGCAGCTCCAGCGCCAAGCGGTTTTCATCGGGCGGGTACAGGACGACCTCCGGCCCAATCGAGCCGACCGTTCGGAGCAGCCTCACGAAAGCGGCAGTCTGGGCCTCGCCGGTCCCGGGCATCAGCGCAGCCCAAGCGCCTCCCCAAGGAAGTGGAACGGCCGCGCCCGCCAGGCCACCATTTTTCGACACGCCCCACGCGAAGTCCTGGAATCGGGTGAGGATCAGTCCGCGGTCATCGCCTGAGACATGCCGGTCGAGCGCGGCGAGAGCTGCGCGGTCTGAGGGAAGCAGGGGACGGTAGGGCGCCAGCTCCGCCGTCTGAGGCAGCGCCGGTCCCCGCATCTCGTGGTAGTGGCTTTCGACCTGGAACCCCATGCGTTCATAGATCGGTCGGCCGAGGTCGGTGGCCACCAGCAGGATCGTCGGACATCCCGCCCGCTGCAGAACATCCATCGCGACAGAGGTCATCCGGGTTCCGAGGCCGTGGCCGCGGAGCTCAGGCCGCACGAACAAATGGCCGATCCAGCCGCTGCTTGCGTAACGCGTGGCGACCGACGTAGCGACGACGCGACCTTCGCCGTCTCGAGCCAGGAACGTCCGGCAGCTGCGATTCGCGGCGTAAGAGGTGAAGATCGCGTGGAACTGCCGGTAGGTCCCCCATCCCCCATCGACCACGCATGCGGTCGCCTCCAGGACCGCTTCGGGTGTGCGGGCCATCGGCCGCACCTCGAAATGGGCGATCTGACTGCTTTCCTGCCTCTGCGCGCGGAGCGGCGATAAGGATGAGGACTTACTGATTGCACCCCGACCCTCCCCCCTGAACGGGGGGAGGGGGACTTCGGTCAAGAGCGCAGGGGCAGGGCGATCGGCCGCATCGGGCTGCCGGTGCCGCCCCGGATCTTCAAGCACGCGCCGATGAACGCGAACTCGTAGATCGACTCGTGCGACAGGTCTTCGAGGTAGGCCATCTCGAGGAGGGGGATCCCCGCCTCGGCCAGCAGGTAGGTGTGCACCGGCAGCCAGTTCTCCGGGTCGGCCGAAGGCGTGTGCTCGACACCGCCGTTGTCGGCGCCGATGTAGATGGCGCCCGCCTTGGCGAGGAACTCTGCTCCCTGCCGGTTGATGCCCGGCGAGTTGGGCACGAACCTCTGCTGGTCGGGCCAGATGGTCATCCTCCCGGTGCGGATGAGGACCACGTCGCCCGGGCGCAGCTCCGTCTTCTGGCGCTTGAGGGCGTCAAGCAGCTCCTTCTCGCCGATCGCGTGGCTGTCCGGGAGCATGTCGACTCCCGCCGCGGCCGCGACGTCGATCATCACGCCGCGCGCCAGGACCGGGGGCTGCTTGTCGGCTCCGCCCCGATTCCAGTGCCGGCTGCCGAGGTGCTCTTTGGTGTTGAAGCGGTTGAATATCTGCCCGTGCAGACCGAAATGGGTGAACGTGTCGACGTGGGTGCCGCAGTGCGTGTACAGCGAGATGCAGTCACCCGAGTAGCTGACCGTCTCGTTCTGCTCGGCTGAGATGCCCAGCGGGTTGTCCAGCATGTTTCCGGCGGGGGTGTGCGACATCCAGATCTGGAAGCCCGGATCGCCGAGGTCGGTCCATACCGGCATACCAACGAAGTAATCGACGGCCAGGTCGAACGGCTTGCCTGCGTCTGCCTCGCCCATTGCCGCCCGCCGCGATTCGGCGGTCATGTGGTTCAGCATCCCGATCTCATCAGCCGGGCCGAACGGGCTCGCCGACGCCTCGTTGAGCTTCGAGTGGTACGCGACGATGTTCTTGCGCTGGTCTTCACTTAACAATACGGGGCCGCACATTTCGTTACTGACCTCCTGGAATAATCGATCGGTGCGAATTCGGGACGCGCGCGCTCGCGCGGAAGAGCTGAAGGACCTCAACCTCTTCATCGCGATGACGGATGAGGACGGAGACGGCGAGGTGGTCGCGGTGAAAGACCTGGTCGACGTGCGCGGCACACCCACCACCGGGGGCGGCCGGCTGCTGTCCCGCGAACCGAAGTTGGAGGACGCACCGCTGATCCGCAACCTGCGCCGCCACGGCTGCGTGATGATCGGCAAGACCAATCTGCACGAGTGGGCATTCGGCTCCACCAACATGAACCGCCACTACGGCACCGTCCATAACCCGCGGGATCGTGCTCGCATCGCGGGCGGATCCTCGGGCGGCTCGGCCGCGGCTGTGGCCGCTGGAGCGTGCGACTGGGCGATCGGCAGCGACACGGGCGGATCGGTGCGCATCCCCGCGGCGCTGTGCGGGGTCGTCGGGTTCAAGCCGACCTTCGGGACCATCGACACGAAGGGAGTCGTGCCGCTGAGCTTCTCGCTCGACACGATCGGCTCGCTGGCGCTCGACGTCGCCACCGCGACGCGCGCGGTCGCCATGATGGCCGGAATCGACGGCTGGGACGCTATCGAGCCGATCCCGATCGAACGGTTGCGACTGGCGGTGCCGGCGGGCTGGGTGCACGGCCTGGACGCGGAGGTCGGCAAAGCCTGGGAGGTGGTCGCCAAGGGCCTGCCCGAGATCGAGCTCCCCAACCTCGACGCGATGCAAAAGGCGTGCCTCGACATCATGCTCAGCGAGGCGGCCGCGTTCCACAAGACCTGGATGGACACGCGCCCGGACGAGTACGGTCCCGACGTGCTGGCCCGTCTGCGCACGGGTTTGGCAATCACCGGCGCGGACTACGTGCGCGCGCTCAAAGACCGCGAGCGTATACGCGAGGAGGTCGCCCGAGCGATGCGCGGCCTGGACGCCCTCCTGCTTCCATCCACCGCCTCCGTCGCGCCGCTCATCGCGGCCGAGGTTGACACCAGCCCGCTGGTGCGGTTCACGCGCCCGTTCAACCTCACCGGCCAGCCAGTCTTCAGCCTGCCCGCTCCGGGCGATGGCTTGCCGGTTGGCATCCAGGTGATCGGCCACAGTGGCCGCGACGTCGAGCTCGCCGCGGTCGCCGCCGGGCTCGAGCGAGCCTGGGCCTGAGGCCATCGAGCTAGGCCAGGGAGCGCGCGAACTCTTCGATCCGGTCCATGCCTTCGGTGAGAGTCTCGAGGGAGTAGGCGTAAGAGATCCGGACGTGCCGGTCCGACCCGAAAGGCAGCCCAGGGACCACGGCGACTCGACCCCTCTCGAGGAGGGCTTCCGCAAAAGCGACGGACCCGGCGATGCCCTTGCCGTAGAGGGCGTCGACTCGCGGGAAGATGTAGAACGCCCCTTCCGGCAGGCCGTCGAGGTGCACGCCGGGCATCGCCGTCAGGCGGTCCGCGACGTAGCGGCGGCGGCGGTCGAACTGGACGCGCATCGCCTCCACCGGCGCCTGGTCGGCCTTTAAGGCGGCGAGCGCCGCGCGCTGGCTGATCGATGACGCCCCTGAGGTCACCTGGCTCTGGAAGCTGGACATCGCCTCGGCGAGCTGAGGGTTGGCCGCGGCGTAGCCCATGCGCCAGCCGGTCATCGCGTAGGCCTTCGAGAAGCCGTTGACAGTGATCGTGCGATCCAGGATCTTCGGATTGAGCGATGCGATGCTGATGAACTCGGCTCCGTACGTGAGCTTCTCGTAGATCTCGTCGCTGATCACGTAGAGGTCGTTCTTCTCCGCGAGGTCGGCGACCATCCGGAGCTCGGCATCCGTGTACACAACGCCCGTCGGGTTGCACGGATTGTTGAGCAAGATGACCTTGGTGCGCGGCGTGATCGCGGCCGCCAACGCCTTGGCGTCGAGACGGTAGTGGTTGGGTTGAGTGTCGACCATCACCGGCTCGCCGCCCGCGAGCCGGACCATCTCCGGGTAGCTGACCCACGCGGGAGTCGGGATCACGACCTCGTCGCCCGGATCCAGCAGCACCATCAGTGCGTTGTAGATCGACTGCTTGGCACCGTTGGAGACCACGACCTGTCCCGCCCTGTATTCGAGGCCGTTGTCGTCCTTGAGCTTCTTCGCGATCGCCTCGCGGAGCTCAGCAATCCCAGGGGTCGGCGTGTAGCGCGTGAAACCCTGTTCGATGGCGGCGATGCCGCCGGCGCGCGCCGCGGGCAGAGTGTCGAAGTCAGGCTCGCCGGCGGTCAGGTTCACGAGGTCCACACCCTGGGCGACCAGAGCTTTGGCCCGAGCGTCGACGGCTATCGTCGCCGAGGGCTTCAGTGAGCGCGCCCTCAGCGAGAGCTGGGAGCGCACCTAGTCGTTGACCAGCAGCGAGCGGCCACCGTCGATGGTGATCAGCTGGCCGTTGATGAACCCCGCGTCCTCGGATGCCAGGAAGCGATAGAGGGCGGCCACGTCCTGAGGCTTTCCGACCCGGCCGACCGGGTTCATGCGGCCGGAGAGCGCAACCCCCTCGACCCCGAGCGAGTTCACCGGGTCGAGAGACTGCGGGCTCTCGATGACGCCCGGCGCCACGGCGTTCACCGTCACGCCCCGGCCGCCCACCTCGATCGCCAGGCTCTTGATCAATCCCACGATGCCCGCCTTCGACGCGGTGTAGTCCAGGTGCTCGGTCCACGATTGCACGGTGCCTGCCACCGACGACGTGGCGAGAAGGCGGCCGTAGCCCGCGTCGAGCATGTGAGGCAGCACGGCCCGGAAGCAGCGCCAGACGCCGAGCAGGTTCACGTTCATGATCTTGTTCCACTGCTCGTCGGTCAGCTCCAGGGCCGGTACGGTGCGAGCGATGCCGGCGTTGGCGACGCACACGTCGATGCGGCCAAAAGCCTTGAAAGCCGCCGCAACGAAGGAGTTCACGGACTCGGTCGAGGTCACGTCGAGCTCATTGACCACCGCCCTGGACCCGGCCGCCTCGATGGCCGCGCGAACCGGCCCAATGTCGTGGGGATCGCCAGGCAGCCAGCCGATGGCGACGTCGGCCCCTGCTCGCGCGAACGCGATCGCAGTCGCCGCACCGATTCCCGATGCGGCGCCGGTGACCAGGGCAGTGCGTCCCTTCAGGTCACACACGGCTTCAGAGCATCACGTCGCCGCCGTTGGGCCCAAGCGTCTGGCCAACGTAGTACGAGGAATCGTCCGAAGCAAGGAAGACCGCCGTCGGGGCAACCTCGTGCGCCTGGCCGAACCGGCCGATGGGCATCTCGGCGAGCTTCTTGTTCTTCCACTCGTCGGTCTCGTCTTTCATCATGTCGGTGAGGATCGGGCCGGGCGCGATCGCGTTGACCCGCACGCCCTTGGTCGACACCTCGCGCGCGAGCGCTTTCGTGAAGGCGATCACCCCGCCCTTGCTGGCGCTGTAGTGAACCATCTCGTGTCCGCCGATCTGACCGAGCTGAGAGCCGATGTTGATGATGTTTCCGTGGCCTCGCTCGAGCATCTGCGGGAGAACGTAGCGCGTGCAGAGGAACACGGCGCGGAGGTTGACGTTCATCACCTTGTCCCACTGCTCGGACGACATCTCGTGCAGCAGAACCTGCGAGAAGATGCCCGCGTCGTTGACGAGGATCTCGACCGGGCCGAGCTCTTTCTCCACTCGCTTGACCATGGCCTGGACCTCGGGTTCCTTGGTGACGTCGGTCTGCACGTAGATCGCTCGGCGGCCGCCTTTGCGCAGCGCCGTCAGCAGCTCGCCGGTGCCGCTTTCCGGGGCCATGTCCGCGATCGCGACATCGGCTCCCTCTGCCACGAATGCTTCGGCGATCGCCCGGCCGATGCCGCGGGCGCCCCCTGTGATGATCGCCGTCTTGTTCTCGAGCTTCCCCATGGTTCTCCTCAGGCGCTTGCCGCGCCGGACCACATTTCCAGGATTTCCGACGAAGGCACCACGTCGAAGCGATGGCGCATCAGCAGCATCGACGCATCGTGCTGCGCTGGATCGTCGCTCGCGACACAGTCCTCCGGCACGATCACGTAGTAGTCGTTGAACAGGCCGTCGCGCGCGGTCGACTCCACGCACCCTTCGGTGGTGGCACCGGTGACGACGATGCTCTTGATGCCGTTGCTGCGCAGCAGCATGTCGAGGTTGGTCCCCCAGAATCCACTCGAGCGGTATTTGCGCACGACCACGTCGCCGGGTTTGGGGGCGAGCTCGGGGATGATCTGCTGGCCCTCGGTGCCTTCGACCGTGTACTTGAGCGGCTTGAGCGGGCCGCGGGTCGCGAAATGCAGCCGCATCGTGAACCGCAGCTGCGCCGGTGACTCGATTTTCGAGTCTGGAAGCCGCGTCATCATGATGTAGATCACCGGGACGGATGCGGCCCGCGCGCCCTCGATCAGGCGCGCGAGCTTAGGCACCATCGGCGGGTACATCGAGATGTCGATCCCCTGCTGCGCGAAGTTGTAGCCGGTCCTGCAGAAATCGTTCTGCATGTCCACGATCACGAGCGCGGTGTAGCTCGGATCCACCAGCTCCTCGAGCGTCGAGAAGACCTGCTTGCCGTCGACTTCGACCATGGCTACTTCAGTGGCGCGTGGGCGGACCTGTCGTCGAAGCGACCACCCTCCTCGGCGTGCGTCATCGGTTCGTCCGCAACGATGGAGCCGAATGCGGCCAGCTTCTCTGGAGAGCGGCTCCGGAGGTAGAGGTACGCCACCAACCCGGCGATTATGTACACGCCGATGATGTAGGGCACCATGCTGTAGGGGTACGCCTGGCCTGGCGCCACAACGACCCACAGCGGGTAGAGGAGGCCAAGGCATCCGAGGATCGGTGCGACCACATGCAGCAGGATATTTCGATCCTCTCGCTTCGAGAAGTATCGGATGAGGGCGATGTTGCAAAGGATGTACACGAGCACGACTCCAACCGTGCCGATCGCGCCCGTAAAGCCATAGAGCCCGGTCGCGCCCGGTCCGAGCCATGCGGCACCGGCCAAGCCGACGATGACGGTGAACACCGTCAGGGTGTAGATCGCGATATGCGGCGAGTGGAAGTGCGCGTGAACACGGCCCAGGGCCGCCGGCAGCGCTCCCTCACGGCCCATTGAAAAGATGACGCGGACCGTGGTGTTCTGCAGGGCGAGAAAGGCCGAGAACAGACCCGCGATGGCGCACAGGTCGACGATCTGCTCGAGCCAGGGCGCGTACTGGTGGGCAAGCGTGACAAACGGCGTGCCGTCCTTGAGGAAGGCGGACATGTGAGTCGGGTCGTTGAGGTGGTAGCCGGCGGTCAGGCCGTACATCACGTAGACGTAGAAGACGCCGACCCCGATCACCGAGCCTCCCACCGCGAGGGGAATGACTCGGTGGGGGTTCCTCGATTCCTCTCCCAGCACGGCCGCGGCGTCGAAGCCGATGAACGAAAGGATGCCAAAGACCACGCCCAGGCCGACGCCTGAGAAACCGGTGGGCGCTGAGCTTGGCAAGAAGGCATTGAACGTGTTTCCGTTGCCGGCCTTCGCGATCGCGATGGTCGCCAGGATGAAGAACACGATCACCTCGACGATGAGCAGCGTGAGGTCGACCTGGACCGACGCCTTGATGCTGCGGACCGACAGCACCAGCACGATCGCCATGAAGACGCCCGCGTAGATCCACCACGGGATCTCGGCGTTGAATGTGGTCTTGACGTAGTCGTGGGCGAAGGCTGCCACGGCTGTAAAGAGCCCTGGCATCAACAGGGCGTACGCGCCGAAGAACATCCAGCCCGTGAAGAAGCCGGCTTCGCCACCGAGGCCTCGCGACGCGTACGTGTAGAAGGAGCCTGCCGACGGCAAGACCCTTGAGAACTGGACGACGGTGTTGCCTACGAAGATGATCACGATCAGCGCGATGAGGAAAGCGAGGGGCAAGGCTCCGCCCGTCGAAGGACCCGCGGCGGGGGCGTTGAGGACGACTGCGAGCACCGGGCCCATGACGGCCACGGAGAGCGCGATGCAGTTCCAAACGCTGAGGACGTTCTTCTCTAGGCGTGCGCCTTGGGCGCCCGCTGGTGCGCTAGACATGTGCTCCCCCTCGAATCTCCCTTCCGAAAACCCGGCCAGTATATTTGATCAGGAATCGTTGTCAACTCCATTTTTTCAGGCTCCCCACTGGAGGACCGAGATATGAGCGCAGCCAACCCCAGGACCCTCGGCCGGGCGCGCGCCGGGCGCACTGTTCAAAGCCGGCTCGACCGTCTCGAGTCCGAGCGCGAGATCCAGGCTCTCGTCCACCGCTACGCGGAGCTGTGTGACGCGGCTTACGATCCGAACGGCCTCGCCGAGCTCTTCACCGAGGAGGCCACCTGGTCCTCGCGCACCCGGGACGGGTCCGTCGACTTCGGGCGCTACGAAGGCCGCGAGGAGATCAGGGCCTTCTTCGCCGGGGCGTCGAAGGATCTTGGCCCGATGACCCTGCACTACCTCCTCGCGCCGCGAATCGAGCTCGCGGAGGATGGGGTTTCAGCGACCGGAGTCTGCTACCTGCTGGCCATCCTGGACCAGCGGCCGTCTTCAGCGCCGCCGGGATCGGCCGAGCGCGAGCGGGTACTGCTGGGAGGCGTCTACTCGCACCGGTTCCGTCGTGTGGACGGGCGCTGGCTCATCAGCGGCTCGGCGTGCGACCTCAGCTTCGATCACGTGCTCAGGAGTGCGACTTCACCGACGCCCTGAAGGCGTTGAGCAGAAAGACCGAGTCGCTACCGCCGGTCAGGAACCAGGCGCCCTGCTCGCGCAGCTCGGCCGCCGAAAGCTTGTAGCCGCCGTGGTCGACCGGCATCCCGAACTTCACGCCCGCCTCGCGGCACGCCTTGAACACCCTGCCGACGGCCGCCGCCAGGCGCGGATCCTTCGGATCGCCGATCACGCCCAGGGACGCTGAGAGGTCGCTCGGCCCGACGACGACGAGGTCGACCCCAGGCGTGGCGGCGATCGCCTCGATCTGGTCGACGGCTGAAGCCTCTTCGATCATCACCGCCAGCACGGTGTTTCGATTGAGCGCCTGCGTGAGCTCCCGCACGCCGGGAAGTCCGTGTGCGCCGAACTCGGCCGCGGCCGAGCTCGGATACATCCCGCGATGGCCATCAGGCGGAAAGCGCACTCCGCTGACCGCGCGGGCGGCGGCCGCCGCGTCCGAGATGTGTGGAACCAGGACGCCTTCCGCCCCGATGTCAAGCACTCGCTGCACGAAGCCGTGGTCGCCGGCCGGTACTCGAACGATGGTGCCCAGCCCACGGGTCCGCGCGGCTCTCAGGTGGTTCTGGACCGTCTCGAGACTCAGTCCCGCGTGCTCGCACTCGATCACGACGAACTCGAAGCCGGCAAGGCCCGCCAGCTCGACCGAGACCGGGTCGCCGAGCGTGATGAACGTGCCGAGCGCGCTCGGCTTGTGATCGATAAGCTCCCGCAGCCGGTTGCTCAAAACCTCAGCCACTGCCGGCGCCCTTTTCACCCGTGCGCAGCAGCTGCTTTGCCCGCTCTGCCACCGGAACATCCACGAATTCGCCGGTCACAGTCTTGGTCGCGGCGCCCCCGGATTGCTCGAAAGCCCAGAGCACCTGCTTCGCCCACTCCAGCTCTTCCTGCGTGGGCGCGAAGACCTGGTGGATGATCGGCACCTGGCGCGGGTGGATGGCCGATTTGCCGAAGAACCCGATCCGCTTCGCCGCCTCCGCCTCGCGCCTCAATCCGTCGTCGTCGTCGAGCTGGGGATGCACACCGTCGCTGGGCTTCGGTTTGCCGGCGGAGCGTGCGGCGATGACCAGAGCGGAGCGCGCATAGAGCGTCTCCTGCTCGCCAGGAAAACTTCCGAGGTCGGCGGCCAGGTCCAGACCGCCGTACGAGAGCAGCGAGCACGCCGGCGCAGAGGCGATCTCGAATGCGTTGAGCACGCCCCGCGCGGACTCGATGGTGCAGTCCAGGCTAATGCCGCGCGCCCGCTCGGCGACCCACGCGACCTCGCCGGCCGATTCCACCTTGGGGATGCGAATCCCCGAAACCTTTCCCGCGAGCGCGGCGAGGTCGCGCTCGCATTCCGGGGTCTGGGCTCGGTTCACGCGCACCCAGCAGGTTCGGGTGGCCGCGACCTCGGCCACCATCTCGCGCGCGCGGTTCTTCAGGTTGGCGGGCACCGCGTCCTCCAGGTCGAGCAGCACGGCGTCCGCTCCCACGTCGAACACCTTGCGCAGGAGCTTCTCGTCGTGTCCGGGCGCGAAAAGCCAGCTCCGCGGCAGATCGATCTCAGACACGCGGTTCTACAGGTCGCGCGAACGGCTCGTCCTGCGCCGGCAGGGGTGAGTTGACCGCGAGGTGGACCGTCGCCTCGCTGCCGCCGTTCCAGTTCCGATGCGGAACCCCGGCGGGAAACACGACCAGCGTCCCTGGTTCCGCGGTGTACGCCTCCCCCTCGATCTCGAGGCTCATCGTGCCGCTCAGGATGTAGAAGAGCTGATCGACGACGTGGGTGTGCATCCCCGCGGGCGAACCATCGCCGGGAGGAGTCTTGATGCAGTTGACGCTGCAGCTCGTCGCGCCCGAGTCCCAATCCAACAACGGTTGGGTCACTCGTTCGCCGGTCGCGGCCAGCCGCGCGAAATCGACCTTGCGCAAGTACTCCAAATCGGCCCTCCTGTCTTGATTGGTGCGCCCTGCGCGCGCCCGGCTAATGGTGCGGCCTGCGCACGCGCGGCTAATGGTGCGCCCTGCGCGCGCCCGGCTTAATGGTCTTCACGGACGAGCTGGCGGGCGATGATGGTCCGGAGGATGTCGTTGGTGCCCTCCCCGATCGCCATCAGGGGTGCATCACGATAGAAACGCTCGATCTCATACTCCGTCGAATAGCCGTAGCCGCCGTGGATCCGCATCGCCTCGAGCGACGCTTTGATGCAGACCTCTGAGGCGTAAAGCTTCGCCATGCCGGTCTCGAGGTCGGCCCGCCCGCCCGAGTCGAGCGCGGTGGCCGCCCACCACGTGAGCAGGCGCGCCGCCTGCACCTCGGTCGCCATGTCGGCCAGCTTCAGCTGGATCGCCTGGAACTCGGCAATGGGCCGGCCGAACGCGTGGCGGTCGCGCGCGTACGCAAGCGAGCGGTCGAGGCAGGCCTGCGCCACGCCCACCGCCCGCCCGGCGATGTTGACGCGCCCGAACTCGAGCGCGGAGAGCGCCTGCTGCAAGCCGTGACCCTCTTCCCCGCCGAGCAGGTTCTCGACCGGGACGCGGCAGTCGCTCAGGAACACCTCCGACGACTCCGGTCCCTTGTAGCCGAGCTTGTCGAGGTCCTTGCCCACCGTGAAACCCGGCGTGCCCTGCTCGATCATCAGCACGCTCATGCCGCGGTGTCGCGGCTGCGCATCCGGGTTGGTCTTGACCAGGACCGGCAGCGGGTCGGCGTGCCGTGCGTTCGTGATCCAGGTCTTGGAGCCGTTGACGACATAGCAATCGCCTTCCCGGCGCGCCACGGTGGCAATGCCCTGCAGGTCGCTTCCCGCCTGCGGCTCGGTGAGCGCGATGCCGGACCGGCGCTTGCCCGTCGCGAGGTCGGGCAGCCATCGCGTCCTCTGCTCATCGGTGCCGAACTTCGAGAGCATCAGCGTGGCCAGCGAGTGCGAGCCCAGGATCCCGGCGACGCCCATCCAGGCCTTCGAGATCTCCTCGAAAACGACGGAGTACGAGACCGCATCGATGGCGATGCCGCCGTACTCCTCCGGCACGAGCATGCCGAACAGGCCCATCGCCTTCATCTCTTCGACGATCTCTTCGGGATAGCGGCCCGCCAGCTCATATTCGCGCGCGACGGGGCTGATGCTCTTGCGCGCGAAGTCACGCATGAGGTCGCGAAAGGCGGCCTGCTGCTCGGAGAGCTCGAAGTCCATCGCGCTCCTAACCCTTTGACGGCCTGGACGCGGCCGGCCCCTGCCCCTGCCGGTAGATCAATGCGGTCCGCCGCGCGCTCTTGTGAACAGTCATCGCGTCCTCGCGGTGATCATGGCATGGTCTCGCTCAGAGCCCGAGATACGCCCGTCGCACGCCGGGGTCTTCTTTGACCTCGGCGGCGGGTCCGCTCAACGCGACCCGCCCGTTCTCCAAGACATAGGCGCGATTCGCCGCGTCGAGCGCCACGAGCACGTCCTGCTCGACAAGGAGCAGCGCGGTTCCCTCTTGATTGATCTGCTGGACGACGTCGATCAGGCGGTCGACGATCTTGGGGGCGAGGCCCAGCGACAGCTCGTCGATCATCAGCAGCTTCGGCCGCGCCATCATTCCGCGTCCGATCGCGACCATCTGCTGCTCCCCACCCGACAGCGTGCCCGCGTCACGCGACAGCTTGTCCTTGAGCGCCGGGAAGTGGTCGAGCACGCGGGTCATATCGTCGCGGACTCCGCGGTCGCGACGCAGGTAAGCCCCGAGGAGCAGGTTCTTCTCGACGGACAGGGTCCCAAACAGACGCCTGCCCTGCGGCACGTGGGCGACGCCCTTCCGGACCAACATCTCCGGCCGCGCGTTGGTCACGTCTTCCCCGGCAAGCGTGATAGTTCCCGAGGTGGCGCGGACCAGGCCGCTCAGGACCCCGAGCAGAGTGGACTTCCCCGCGCCGTTCGCGCCGACCAGCGCGATGAGCTCCGCCGGCGCGACTTCTAGATCGATCCCGAACAGCACGGGTCCGGCGCCGTAGCCGGCCGTCAGCCCGCGGACTTTCAGCAGCGGCTCAGGACTTGCGATCAGAGGTCCCACCCTGCCCGCGTTCGGCGAGCAGCCGTTTCGCATAGCGCTCTCCCAGGTAGGCCTGGATCACGCGCTCGTCGCGCAGCACGACCTCAGGCTCTCCCTGGGCCAGGACCTGGCCGAAGTCGAGGACGACCGCCCGGCGACAGATCCCGACGATCACGCGCATTACGTGCTCGATCAGGAGCACGGTCACGCCGGTCGCGTGCACGGCCCGAACCATCTCGAGCGCCTCGTCGATCTCGACGTTGTTCAGCCCGGCCATCACCTCATCGAGCAGCAGCAGGTGCGGCCTGGTGGCCACCGCGCGCGCCACCTCGAGCCGTTTGCGGTCTGGGATGGTGAGCGCCGACACCGGATGGCGAGCTTTGGCCGAAAGCCCGACCAGCTCCAACGCCTCGTCGGCCAGCCCAAAGGCACCCTTGACTCCCTGGCGTCCTTCCGCGCTGCCGAACAGCGCGCCGATGGCGGCGTTTTCCCGCACGGTCATGGAGCCGAATGGCCGGACGATCTGGAAGGTGCGCCCGATCCCCAGCTTCGCGATCCGGTGCGGCGCCATGCCGGCGATCGAGGCGCCCTGCCACAGGACGTCTCCGCCGTTGAGCCGGTGCACGCCGCTGATGCAGTTGAGCAGCGTCGTCTTGCCGGCGCCGTTGGGGCCGATGATGCCGACGATCTCGCCCTTGGCCACCTCAAAGCTCACGCCGTCGACCGCCGCCACACCTCCGAAACGCTTGGTCACGCCACGCAGCTCCAGCTGCGGCGCGGCTGCCGCACTCTTCACATCCCCGCTCGCGGGGGAGGTCCCCGGAGCAGCCGGGGGGCGGGGCGATGGGGCCGCGCTCACAGCGACGTCTCCCGAAGCGATCGCCGCAGGTAGGACAGGCTCAGCCGGGTGCGCCCGCCAAAGAAGTCGATCACGCCGCGGGGCACGAAGATCACGACCCCGACCAACAGCAGGCCGAGGATGATCTGCGCGACGATCGGGCGCGCCGCTTCCGAGACGAACGGGATGTCGAAGGTGATCGGCAGGCTGCCTCCGAGAAACTGGATCAGCAGCTGCAACAAGACCGCTCCTATCGCCGGTCCGAACACCGTGCCCGTTCCGCCGAGCAGCGCCATCAGGATCATCTGGACGTTGTATTCGATGGGAAACGCGTTGTCCTGGTTGATGAAGACGTTCCACTGGGAGAAGATCCCGCCCGCCAAACCCGTCAGGGCCGCCGCCAAAGCGAAAGCCGCGACCTTGTACGCGGTGGTGTTGACGCCGAGGACCGCCGCCGCCTCCTCGTTCTCGCGGATGGCGATCAGGCCGTAGCCGAACCGGCTGCGCAGCACCCACCAGGTGACGGCGATGGAGATGGCCGCCGCCGCCACCATCAGATAGAAAAAATACAGGCCGCGGTTGTCGATCGAGTAGATGGGAAGGAACAGGCCGCTCGCACCGCCGAACAGCGGCTGGCCGCCGTAGTCGATGTTTTGCACCAGCTCGCCCACCGCCACCCCCACTCCAAGGCTGGCGACGGCGAAGTAGTGACCGCGCAGCCTGAGCAGGGGAAGTCCCACCAGGGCGGCGAAGGCGGCAGAGAAGAGCGGCGCGAGCGGCAGCGCTGCGAGAAATGGCCACTTCGCCTTGGCGACGAGCATGCCGGTCGTGTAGGCGCCGATCCCGAAAAAGGCCACGTTGCCGAAGGCGGCGTATCCGGTGATCCCGCCGATGATGTTCCAGGCGGTCGCCATCACGACGAACATCGCGATGATCGTCGCGATCCGGAACCACAGGCGGTCCGCCAGGAGGGGAACGTTGGCTGACACAGCGGCGTCCAAAGAGGTCAGGGGAGCAAGCAGTGCGTAGGCCGCGACAATCCCTCCCGCGATCAGGAAGATGCGCCGCCAGCGCCGGTTCGAATCGAGTGTGGCGATCACCGCAGCCGGCCCATCAGGCCCTGAGGTCGGGTCACCAGCACCAGGACCATGAGGCCGAAGGCGATCGCGTTGGCGAAGACGGAGCCCGAGCCTGGGATTGACTGCCCGAAGGCCTCGACCAGCCCAAAGGCCAGGCCTCCGACCACGGTGGCGCTGACCCTTCCCAGTCCGCCAAGGATCACGACCACGAACGCCTGCAGCGTGTACGGCTCCCCCGCAGTCGGGGTGATCGCCTGGGTCATGGCGATGAGGCCTCCGGCGACCCCGGCGCATGCGGCGCCCAGCCCGAAGGTGACGGCATAGGCGTGACGCAGGTCGATGCCGACGAGTTGAGCCGCGTCACGGTCGGCCGCGATGGCGTTGATCGCCAGGCCAATCCGCGTCCGGTTCAGGACGAAGGCAAGGGCGGCCGCGAGCAGTATGGCCGCGCCTAAAGAGGTGAGCGAGACGTAGGGGATGACCACGCTGCCGAACTCGAGGCCCTGGCCCGAGTACGTCGGCGTGACCGAGCGGAAGTCGGACCCGAAGATCAACAGCAGGATGTTGATGATCACGAGGTTCAATCCGAACGTGAGGAGGAAGGTGAACAGCAGGGGGGCTCGGATGATCCGGTTGATCACGCCGCGCTGGAGCGCGTAACCGAGCACGAACAGCGCGACGGCGTCCACCGGCAGGGTCAGGAACGGATCCAGATGGAGGGCGGTGAAGAGCTGCCAGGTGATGTAGGCGCCGACGATCACCAGCGCCCCGTGCGCGAGGTTGACGATGTTGAGCACGCCCCACACCAGGCCGAAACCGACGCCCACCGCGACGTAAACGCCTCCGGCCAGCAGGCCGAGGATGACCAGCTGGACGAAGTTGGCCAAGGCCTAGTGGCCGGGAAGGATCAGCGCTGGTCCCAAGAAGGGGTCGGGTACATGGGCTTGGCGTCCGCGACGTTCGCGGGGAATACGGTGTGGTGCACGCCGTTCTGGATCTGCTCGACGACCATCGGCTTGTAGATGTTGAGGCCGCGGCTGTCGAACTTGATCTGCCCGAAGAACACCGTCACGTCCAGCGCGGCCAGCGCGTCGCGAACCTTCTTCGGATCCAGCGACCCTGCATTCTCGATCGCGCGCTGAAGCGCCAGGCATGCGGCCGTCGATTCGGCCACGTGGTAGTCCGGATCGCCGAGCCCGGGGTACTTCGCCTTGTACGCGGCGACGTAGTCGGCCACCGACAGGTAGAACGCCGGCGTGTATTTGACCTGCGGAGTCCACTGCGAGCCGTCATAGACATAGTTGGCGTCGGCAGCGAGCGCGGTGATGAAGTCGGGGGTGGACGGACCCACCGAGTACGCGAAGATCTTGGCGTTCAACTTCTGCTCTTTGGCCGCCTTGTTGATCGCGATCGCCTCCTGCAGATGGCCGGAGTTGAGCACGATGTCGGCATTGGCCGCCTTGGCCGCCTGAACCTCGGCCGAGAGGTTGGTGGCGCCGTTCTTGTACTTCTTGTACAGGACGACGGTCATCCCCTTGGTGGGCGCATAGGTGTTGATCCCGTCGGCCACCTCGAGGCTGAAGCTGTCATCCGCGCTCAGCAGCGCGATCGTCGTCGGCTTGGGGCTGAGCGTGGCCGCCATGTCGAGAACGCCCTGGAGGTACTTGTTGGCGGGGCTGAGCACGCCAAAGGTGTACTTGTAGCCTTGGTTGAAGATCGACTGCGCCGCGCCGTTGGCCTCGACCATGGGAATCTGGTTCTGCTCGGCGATGGCGGCGTCCGTCGCCGTGGCGGCGCTGCCATATGGACCCAGCAGGAAATTCGCCTTGTCCTCGGTGATGAGCTTCTGCATCAGCACCGCTGACTGGTTGGCGCTGCTGGTGTCGTCGTAGTACTTGATCACGACCGGGTGCTTGACGTTGTTCACGACGATGCCGCCGCGCGCGTTGATCCAGTCACTCCACAGGTTGTAGCCCTGCTGGGTGAGGGTCGATTCCTTGGTCAGGGACCCGGTGAGCCCGAGCGGGGCTCCGAGGACGATGGTCGCGCCGGTCGTCGTCCCGGGAGAGGTGCTGCCTCCGCAGGCCACCGCCGCCACCACGACCGCCGCCCCAAGCAACGCCAGTTTTCGGAAATTCATGAGCAGAGCCTATTCCTGTTCGGCCAAGAACGGATTGGCGATTTTACCGGTCGGTTTATGAGCCCGAAATCCATCGCTAGGCCTTCGGCGCCTTCGCGCTCGGTTTGTGGCCGCGGCGGTAGATGAGGGCGGTGCGTTTATAGGTGATCACCTCAGTGCCGTCCTGGTTGAAGCCGGTGGTACGCACGGTCACGATGCCGACGTTCGGCCGCGAGCGCGACTCGCGAGTCTCGAGCACCTCGGAGCGTGAGTGAATGGTGTCGCCTTCGAACACCGGGTTGGGGAGGCGCACCTCGTCCCAACCGAGGTTCGCCATCACGTTCTGCGACACGTCGCTGACGCTCTGCCCGGTCACCAACGAGAGCGTGAGGCAGCTGTTGACCAGCGGCTTTCCAAACTCGGTTTGTGCAGCGTACTGGTGGTCGAAATGAATCGGCGCGGTGTTCTGCGTGAGGAGCGTGAACCAGATGTTGTCCGCGGTCGTCAAAGTGCGACCGAGCGCGTGCTCGTAGACGTCGCCGACCTCGAAGTCCTCGAAGAAACGCCCCTTCCAGCCCTCTTTGACGGTCATGGCCTTCCCCTTTTTTAGACGCGGTGACACAGTGACCGCGTGCCGAGATCATGGCACGACATACGATTGGCGTATGCAATATCGCCGGTCCGGCCGCAGCGGTTTGAAGCTCCCGGCGATCTCGCTCGGACTGTGGCAGAACTTCGGCGGCGACGCCCCATTCGAGCGGCAGCGCGCCATTGTGCGCCGCGCGTTCGAGCTGGGGATCACGCATTTCGACCTGGCCAACAACTACGGCCCGCCGGCGGGCTCGGCGGAGGAGAACTTCGGCCGGATGCTCGCGACCGACCTGCGGGGCCGCCGCGACGAGCTCGTCATCTCCACCAAGGCGGGCTACGACATGTGGCCCGGGCCTTATGGCGAATGGGGGTCGCGCAAATACCTCCTGGCCAGCCTCGACCAGAGCCTGAAGCGGATGGGCCTGGATTACGTCGACATCTTCTACTCGCACCGCTTCGACCCCGACACCCCGCTCGAGGAGACCATGGGGGCGCTGGATGCGGCGGTGCGGCAGGGCAAGGCGCTTTACGTGGGCATCTCGTCCTATTCGGCCCCGCGCACGCGCGAGGCGGTCGCCATGCTTCGCCGGCTGGGGACGCCGCTGCTCATCCACCAGCCGTCCTACTCCATGCTCAACCGCTGGATCGAGCCCGAGCTGGTCGATGCGTTGAAGGACGAAGGGATTGGTTGCATCGTCTTCTCCCCTCTCGCCCAGGGCATGCTCACGGACCGGTACCTGGGCGGCGTTCCAGAAGGGTCTCGGGCCAGCCACCCGGGCTCGATGTCGGTCGAGCGGATGCTGACCGAGGGAAACCTCGCCAAGATCCGGGCCCTCAACCAGGTCGCCCAACGCCGGGGTCAGACGCTGGCCCAGATGGCGATTGCGTGGGTGCTGCGCGACCCCGTCGTGACCTCGGCGCTCGTGGGCGCGAGCAGCGTCGAGCAGCTGGAACAGAACCTGGCGGCATTGAACAAGCTCGAGTTCTCGGCCGAGGAGCTGAAAGAGATCGATCGCCACGCGACCGAGAGCGGAATCAACATCTGGGCCGCCTCGAGCTCTCACTGATCCGGAGGATCAGTCTCGCGAAGGTGTCAGATTGGTCTCAATCCCGCGACGGCTGGAGAGACTTAGCAGCCCACCCAGCCGAAGAGCTGCTGGACCTTGATCCGGTCGAAGCCGCGGATGATCGAGTCGTGGCCCATGCGCAGCAGAGGAACGCTCTCGCCGTCGAGCTGCTCCCACTCGCGCATGGCCGTCGGGTCGTGGTTGACGCAGCGATATTCGAACTGCACGCCAAGCTCGTTCAGGAGGTCGACCATCGCAGTCGAATCGCCTGATTCGTCCGAGCCGTACAGAACCGCCTCTCCTGAACTGTCCATCGTTGTGCTAACGCCAGACTAGGCGCGTTCCACCTATAGGGCCAATCAATTGTTCCGATCCCGCTCATAGGCGGAATTGATGGCGGCTAGGGCTCAGGCTCCACGCCCGCGGCTCGGTCCACCGGCGGGCGCTCGATCTCGCTCATGGCCTTTCCAATCCGGGTCACCAGGGCAGGGCTGACGAGCACGATGATCACGCCGGCCAGCACCCACGCCGCGACCACGTACGGGAAGTAGTTGTACGGCGCGGGAGGGATCGGGGAGACGTTGGACCACAGCGCGTAGGCGAGCAGGACGATGGCGATGAGGGGAATCACCGGCTGCGCTCCGCGCCAGCGGCCGATGCTCCAGAAGAGCTTGATCGCGCCCACCTGGGTGGTGAGATAGACGAGCAGCAGGGCGAGCACGCCGACGGTCCCGGCGTAGGCGAAGACGGCGGCTCCGGTCTGCTCGACCAGGATGATGTCGAAGATGATCGCGACTGACATCACGGTGGCGACGGCCATGTACGGCGACGCGTGCTTGGGATGCACCTTGCCAAGGGCGGCAGGGCCGAAACCGTCGCGGCCGAGCGCGAAGAGCAGGCGGGCTGCCGCCAGCCCGGTGCCCAGGGCTGAGGCGAATGCGGACACGGTCGCGCCGAGGCTGATCGCGACGGCCATCGTCTGGCCGAGGTAGGTCTTGGCCAGGTCGACGAGCGGCGAGGTCGAACCGGCGAAGGCGGCCACGCCCTTGTCATCGGTCCCGAAGCCGATCGCCTGCGTGTAGCTGATCACCAGGTAGAAGGTGCCGGTGAACAGGACGGCGGCGAGGATGGCGCGCGGGATCGAACGCTTCGGGTTGCCGGTCTCCTCGCCCAGGGTCGCGGCGCCCTCGAAGCCCGCAAAGGAGAGGAACCCGAACACGCTGGCCAGGGCGACGGCTGAGAAGCCGGCTTTGGGAATCTGGAAGGGCACGGTGGAGAGGCCGTGGGCCCCGCCCCGGCCGAGGATGACCACCGCCAGGACCAGGATCAGCAGCACCGAGAGGCCCTCGACCACCAGGGTGGTGCGCGTCGAGAGCTTCACCTCCCGATGCGCCAGGAACCAGATCAAGGCAGCTGCCGCCAGCGCGGGGATGAGCCAGTGGATGTTGACGTTGAGCAGGCCGAGGAAGGTCTGGAAGAAGAGTCCGACCTCAGCCGTCGAGGCGACCGTGAACGCCGTGTACGTGAGCAGCAGGGCCCAGGCCGAAAGGAATCCGAGACGCGCGCCGAACGAGATGCCGTTGAAGACGTAGACGGAGCCGGCGTGGGCGAACTGGCGGCTGAACTCGATGAAGGAGAAGGACGTCAGCATGATCGTGATCACGGCCCCGAGGAAGGCCAGCGCCACGGCGGTACCTGTGATCGAGGCGGCCAGCGAACCGTTGAGGGCCATCGCCGCGGTCGGGGCCATGATGCCCACCGACAGGGCCATGGCCTCGATGACACCCAGCTGTGGGCGTAGCTTGCTCATCTCCCCTCTCCTCTCACTTGCGCCGGCTGCTTTGAGGCCAGCCGAGGGAGATTGTAAGGGCGAAACGACCGCCTTTACGGACGCGTATTTATGGAGGGAGCCCGTCGCCGTCGCCGCTGACACAGAGATTACGTTTCGGTGATGCGAACTCGGTGCCAAAGGGATTGAATCGCAGTGATGAGACCCCAACGCCGGATTCTGGCGCTCTCCCTGGCGGCCGTCCTCTATGCGTGCGCCAGCCCATCGGCCGGCACTCCTTCCCCTAACCCATCCCCCACATCCGTAGCCGCAACTGGAATCCACAAGATCCAGCACGTGGTCGTGATCATGCAGGAGAACCGCAGCTTCGACCAGTACTTCGGCACCTTCCCGGGCGCGGACGGATTGCCCACCCAGAACGGGCAGTTCACCACCTGCATCCCAGATCCCGCAACCGGCGTCTGCGTCAAGCCCTACCACGACAGCTCTGATTTGAATTCCGGTGGCCCGCACGGGCAGGTCAACGCCACCGCTGACATCAACGGCGGCAAGATGGACGGCTTCATCGCCCAGGCGCTGAAGGGCCAGCAAACCGTGTGCACCTCACCCGACGACCCGAGCTGCGGCGGCAACGGAAAGTCCGGAGGCTCAGACGTGATGGGCTACCACGACGCCCGCGAGATCCCCAACTACTGGACGTACGCGCAGGACTTCGTGCTCCAGGACCACATGTTCGAGCCCAACGCCAGCTGGTCGCTGCCGGAGCACCTGTTCATGGTCTCGGAGTGGTCGGCGAAGTGCAGCAATGCGGCCGACCCGCAGAGCTGTGTCAACGCTCTGCAGAAC
>Ga0207926_1000194_pt1 | contig 31285 bp, 28 predicted proteins | sample NGESurdeep072012_8_FD_184454 | JGI IMG/M metagenome (GOLD analysis project Ga0207926, IMG submission 184454) | Arctic peat soil microbial communities from Barrow, Alaska - NGEE Surface sample 210-1 deep-072012 (SPAdes) | ecosystem: Environmental > Terrestrial > Soil > Wetlands > Peat ...
CGCCCTTGACGGTGTCGTGGGCGATCAGGCTCCGGTCGAGCGGCGGGATCGACTGGAAGAACTCCCAGCGCGGCCGCTCGGCGTCGCGATGCGCCGCGGCGGGCTCGAGGTTGATGGACTTGTGCTTGACCTCGGTCTTGCTCTTCGCCGGGCAGACGTCCACGCAGATGCCGCAGCCGGTGCAATCGTCGGGCGCGACCTGGATCGTCAGGCGGTGGTCCAGCAGGTCGCGGGACTTGAACTCCTTGGAGAGGAAGCCCGCCGGTGCGCCCTCGACGGCCGCGGCCGGGAAGACCTTCATCCGGATCGCGGCGTGCGGGCAGACCATGGCGCACTTGCCGCAGTCGATGCAGATCGACGGATCCCAGATCGGGAGCTCCAGGGCGATGGCCCGCTTCTCGAACCGGGTGGTGCCGGACGGGAACGTCCCGTCGACCGGGAAGGCCGAGACCGGGAGCCGGTCGCCGTCGCCGGCCATCAGGACCGCCGTGACCGTCTTGACGAAGTCCGGCGCGTCATCCGGCACGACCGGCGGAAGCGCATGGCCGGTCGCGGCCGGGCCGAGCTTGACATGGCCCAGGCGCGCGATCGAGGCGTCGATGGCCGCGAAGTTGCGATCGACGACCGCCTGGCCGCGCTTCGCATAGGTCTTCTCCGCGAAGGCCTTGATCCGCTCGATCGCCTCTGCCGATGGCAGCACGCCCGAGAGATGGAAGAAGCAGGGCTGCATGATCGTGTTGATGCGGCTGCCCATGCCGGTCTCCGCGGCGACGGCGAGGGCATCGATGACCCAGAAGTCGATCTGCTTGTCGACCAGCTGCTGCTGGACCACGGACGGCAGGCGATCCCAGATCTCGTCCGGTCCATACGGCGAGTTGAGGAGGAACGTCGCGCCGGGCTTCGCGAAATCGAGGATCTTGATCTTGTCGAGGAGCCCGAACTGGTGGCAGGCGATGAAGTCGGCCGCGTCGATGAGGTAGGCGGATCTCGTCGGCACGGGCCCGAAGCGCAGGTGGGAGACGGTGGTCCCACCCGACTTCTTGGAGTCGTACACGAAGTAGCCCTGGGCGAAGCGGTCGGTGCCTTCGCCGATGATCTTCACCGAGGCGTGGTTCGCGCCGACCGTGCCGTCGGAGCCCAGGCCGAAGAAGAGCGCCTGGACCTCGCCGGCGGGCCGGGGGGTGCGGTAGTCGACGTCGATCGGCAGGCTGAGATGCGTGACGTCGTCGTAGATGCCCACCGTGAAATGGCGCTTGGGCCGGGCCGCCGACAGCTCGTCGAAGACGGGCCGGATCATGCCCGGGGTCACTTCCTTCGAGGACAGGCCGTACCGGCCGCCGATGACGCGGGGCATCGCGGCGAACGGAGGCTCGTCGGCGTCCATCCGCTCGGTGATCGAGGCCACGACGGCCTGGTAGAGCGGCTCCCCCACGGCGCCGGGCTCCTTGGTCCGGTCCAGGACCGCGATGGCCCTGACCGTGGCCGGGAGCGCCGCGATGAACGCGGCCGCCGGGAACGGCTGGAAGAGCCGGACCACGAGAACCCCGACCTTCTGGCCGGTGGCGTTGAGGGCGTCGACGGTCTCCTGCACCGCGCCGGCGGCGGAACCCATGATCACGATGACCCGATCGGCATCGGGCGCACCGTGGTAGTCGACGATGCCGTAGTGGCGGCCGGTCTGCTGGGCGAGCTCGCCCATGACCTCGGTCACGATGCCCGGCACGGCGTCGTAGAACTGGTTCGCAGCCTCGCGGGCCTGGAAGAAGGAGTCGGGGTTCTGGGCCGTGCCGCGGACGAACGGGGCGTCCGGGGTCATGCCGCGGGCCCGGAAGGCAAGGACGTCATCGTCGCGGATGAGCGAGCGGATGACATCGGCCTCGATGACGGCGATCTTGTTGATCTCGTGGGAGGTGCGGAACCCGTCGAAGAAGTGGAGGAACGGGATCCGCGAGCGGAGCGTGGCCGCGTGCGAGACGAGGGCGAAGTCCTGGGCTTCCTGGACGGAGCCGGCACAGAGCATCGCCCAGCCGGTGGCCCGCGCGTGCATGACGTCGCTGTGGTCGCCGTAGATCGAGAGGGCGTGTGTGGCCAGCGTCCGGGCCGCGACGTGGATGACAGTCGGCGTCAGCTCGCCGGCGATCTTGAACATGTTCGGGATCATCAGGAGGAGGCCCTGGGAGGCCGTGAAGGTGGTCGCGAGCGCGCCCTTCTGGAGCGCGCCGTGGAGCGCGCCGGCCGCGCCACCCTCGGACTGCATCTCGATGACGTCGGGGACCTTGCCCCACAGGTTCGGCTTCCCGGCAGCCGCCCAGTCGTCGGCGTGCTCCGCCATCGGCGAGGCAGGGGTGATCGGGAAGATCGAGATCACCTCGCTCAGGGCGTAGGCCACGCGGGCCGCGGCCTCGTTGCCGTCCATGCACTCGAAGCGCCTGCTGCGGCTCCGAGCGTCGGCGGTGGCGGGGGCGGCGCTCGGTGCGGCGACGGGCCGCTCCGGGGGCGTCTGCAGGGTCATGCTGGACCTCCGATTGCCCGAAGACGGCTCGCGAGGCTGCCGCCTTCAACGTGCTTCAGGATCGTCGCGCCGATGCCCGCGGCCCGGGCTTCCCGGGCCTCGTCGGCACCGAGGTACGCGGCGAGAACAACGATGTGGTTTCGGGGCGTCACGCCGTCGAGGGCATCCGCCACCGCGCGCCAGCCGCCCCGGAGCGCGCCGTCGACCAGGACGAGGTCGGGCGCGCACGTCCGCGCCGCAAGGGCCGCGGAGCCGGCTGACCGGACCTCGCCCACGACGGCGAAGCCGTGCCGGTTCAGGTGGGCGGCGAGTGCATCGGAAGCGCCCACGTGGTCGCTCACGATGAGAAGCCGGCGCACCGGTTGGGGATGGGGCTGCAGCATGCAGGTAGCGTCGCCCCGGGCATCCGGACCGGGCAGCCCCGCACCGGCCCCAAGAAGGGGGCCATTCGGCCCTGCCAAGGGTCGCGATCTGCGGACCACACTGCCGAGCGTGGTGGACGTCGCAGGGGACGCGCGATGTCCACCACTACGCATCTCGGGGACGCTCACCGGGGCCCGGCCGCGCCTCCCCCATGGGCGCTCACCTCGAGGTAGGCCGCTCACCTAGAGGTAGTGCGTTCGGCGCGCCTGGGACGTCAGCGCGTCGCGGAAGTCCGGGTGCGCGATCGCGATGAGCGAGGCGGCTCGCTCGCGGATCGACTTCCCGTAGAGTTCCGCGACGCCCCACTCCGTGACGACCGTCCGGACGTGGGCACGGGTGGTGACCACTCCCGCTCCCTCGGCGAGGAACGGCGTGATCCGGGAGACTGTCCCGCCGGCCGCGGTCGAGGGCAGCGCGATGATCGGCCGACCCTCGGCGGCGAGGGCCGCGCCGCGGATGAAGTCCATCTGGCCGCCGACGCCGCTGTAGAGGCGCCATCCGATCGAGTCGGCGCAGACCTGGCCGGTCAGGTCGATCGCGATCGCCGAGTTGATCGCGGTCATCCGGCTGAAGCTCCGGATCACGTGGGTGTCGTTCGTGAAGTTGGTGGCGCGCATCTCCACCATCGGGTTGTCGTGGACGAACCGGTAGAGCTTCTGCGTTCCCATCATGAACGTGGCCACGATCTTGCCCCGGTTGCGCTCCTTGGCGAGCCCCGTCACGGCGCCCGCCTCGACGAGGTCGACGACGGAGTCGGTCATCATCTCGGTGTGGATCCCGAGGTCGTGCTTGTCGCGGAGGCAGAGCGCCACGGCGGTCGGGATAGCCCCGATCCCCATTTGCAGCGTCGCGCCGTCGGGGACAAGCTCCGCGACGAACTCGCCGATCCGGCGCTCCACCGCGTCGATCTCGCCGTCCGGCCGCGGGTAGGGCGGAATGTCCACCGCGACCGCGTAGTCGATCTGCGACACGTGGATGAAGCTCTCGCCCAGGGTCCGCGGCATCGCCGCGTTGAGCTGTGCGATCACCGTCCGGGCCGAGCGGATCGCGGCCTGCATCGCCTCGACCGAGGTCCCGAGCGAGCAGTACCCGTGCGCGTCAGGCAGCGACACGTTGCAGAGGACCGCGTCGAGCGGCATCAGCCCCGCGTCGAAGAGGTGCGGGACGTCCGAGAGGAAGACCGGCACATAGTCGGCTCGCCCGTCGTTCACGGCGGCGCGGGCATTCGGGCCGATGAAGAGGGCCGTGTGGCGGAAATGGCCGGCCATCTCCGGCGCCAGGTGCGGGCCCGGCCCCTCGATATGGAGGTGCACCACCTCGACGTCCCGCAGCTCGGGCGCGCGGGCGACCAGCGCATCAAGCAGGACCGACGGCGCGGCGGACGCGCACTGGACGTAGACCCGGTCCCCGGAGCGGATCCCGGCGACAGCCTCGGCCGGCGACACCGTCTTCATGGCGGCAGTCTGGGAGGATCAAAGCTGGCGGCGACTGTGCCGACCGGCCCAAACGCCCCGCCCATGGGGCACGAAGCCCGCCGCCCGGTCACGGCACGAGCGACGCGGGCAGGCGCGCGGAACCCAACGAGGGCAAGGTTGCGAAACCTCCATCGGGAATTCGCCGATCCTCGCCCGCGCTCCGGTATGCTCCGCGCGGTCGGTCCGCAGCGGCGGTCGTGGCTGCGTGGCGTCCGGCACGTCAACCCCCGGGAGGCTCCCCGGAATTCAGCTCCCAGCCCATTCGCTCGGACAGGCTGGACGGAGGATCGATGGACCGCGCCACGCACCGCCGGCGGCACGCCGGACCGATCGGCACGCTGCTCCCGCTTGCGCTTGCCCTCTTCCTGCCGGCGTTCGCGCTGGTCCCGACGGCCGCGGCCGCGGATCCCCTGAGCCTGACGACGCCGTATCCCAGCGTGGCGGTGCAGCCCGGCGCCAGCGTCTCGTTCCCGATCACGATCACGACCGATGCAACCCGGACTGTCGCGCTGACGATCGACGGGATCCCGCAGGGCGGGGCGGCCCAGCTCACCGGCGGAGGCTTCACCGTCGAGAGCGTCCAGGCGGCATCCGGCAAGCCGGCGACCGTCAACCTGGACGTGACACTGCCGCAGAACGCGACGGGGACCATCTCGATGACGGTCCACGCGAGCGCAGGAGCGCTGACCGCGGACCTCCCGGTGCAGCTCCGGATCGAAAGCGGCGCTGGCGGCAGCGTGACGATCGACCCCCCGACGGGTCAGAAGGTGGCCGCCGGCGGATCGCTGTCGTTCAGCCTGACCCTCCACAACAACACGCCGCGCGACACGACGTTCACGTTCTCGACCCAGCAGCCGACCGGCTGGCAGGTCGCCGCCCAGCCGGGGGGCTCCAGCCAGGCCACCAGCCTGAAGGTCGCGGCGGCGAGCACGGGCAGCGTCACGGTCAACATCGCGGCACCGACCGACGCGGCAGCCGGCGACTACCAGGTCGAGCTTGATACGGCGAGCGACGGCAGCGTACAGCCGGATCCGGTCCTGCTCCCCGTGACGATCACCGGGACCTACTCCGTCTCGCTGACGCAGACCACCGACGAGACGCTCCAGACGTCGGCCCAGGTCGGGGCCGGCAAGCCGTACGTCTGGGTTGTCCAGAACACCGGCTCCGGGCCGCTCACCAACCTCACCGTCAGCGCCACGCCGCCAACGGGCTGGACGGTCACGTTCGACACGGCCTCGATCGCCAGCCTCGCTCCCGGAAAGACCCAGAACGTGACCGCGACGATCACGCCGGCCTCGAACGCGGTGGCCGGCGACTATACGATCGCCTTCAACCTGAGCGCCCCCAGCAGCGGGAGCGTCCCGGGGGCAACGGCCAGCCAGACCGTCAGGGTGACCGTCCAGGTCGGGCTCAACTGGCTGATCGTCGGCGGGGCGCTGATCCTCCTCGTGCTGGTCGGCCTGAGCTGGGTCTTCGGGCGGTTCGGGCGTCGCTGACCGATGGTCCTGCAGCAATCGCCGCCCGCGGAGGGCGGCCGCGACCTGGCGATCGAGCCGGTCATCGAGGCCCGGAACCTGACCAAGCGGTACGGAACCCGCGTGGCGGTGGACGACCTCAGCTTCGAGGTGCGGCCGGGCGAGGTGTTCGGGCTGCTCGGCCCCAACGGGGCCGGCAAGACCACGACGGTGCTCATGCTCCTGGGACTCACCGAACCGACCTCGGGCGAGGCGCGTGTCGTCGGGGTCGACCCGATGCGAGACCCGCTGGAGGTGAAGCGGCACGTCGGCTACATGCCCGACACGGTCGGCTTCTACGATGGGTTGAGCGCGCGCGAGAACCTGGCCTACACGGCACGCCTGAACCGCGTCCCGCGCCCCGTCGCGGCCTCGCGGATCACCGACCTGCTGGCCCAGGTGGGCCTGGCCGACGTCGCCGAGCAGAAGGTGGACACGTTCTCGCGGGGCATGCGCCAGCGCCTCGGCGTGGCGGACGCGCTCCTGAAGGACCCTTCCGTCCTGATCCTCGACGAGCCGACCGCGTCGCTCGACCCCGAGGGCGTGGTCGAGCTGCTCGCGCTCATCGAGCGGATCGCCCGTGAGCGGCGCATCGCCGTGCTCCTGTCGTCCCACCTCCTGGACCAGGTGCAGGCGATCTGTCACCGGGTCGGGATCTTCTATCGGGGCCGCCTCATCGCCGAAGGATCCGTGCGCGACCTTGCGACCGAGGGCTCGCGCGTCGAGGACGTGGTCGAGGTGGGCGCCCAGGCCTCCGACGGCCGGCCCGCGGGCGCCGAGGCCGTCAGCGCCGCCCTGCGGGCGACACCGGGCGTCGCATCCGTCGCGGCCGACCCGGACGCGCCGGGCCGGGTCCTCGTCACGGGAACGCCCGGCATCGCGGGCGGGCTGGCCGCGGCGCTGGCCGCGGCAGGGCTCCGCCCGATCCATCTCCGGACGCGCGAGGAACGGCTCGACGCGATCTACGCGCGGCTGGTCCATGCTGCCGCGGAGGCCCCGGCGCGGCCGCCGCGCCCGGAACGGCCGACCGCCCGGCGCGGACCGGGAACGAGGGGCGCCACGCCTGGGCGGCCCGGCCCGCGCCGCGCCAGGCCCGGCCGCACCGGGCGGCCGCGGCTCGACAGTGACGACGGCCCCGGCGACGCCGCCGCCGGAGGACAACGGTGAGCGCATCCACGCCAGTGCCGGCCCGCACGGCACGGGTGCGTCCGCGACCGGAAAGCCGCCCTCCGTCCGGGGGCTGGCGGATCGTCGCGGCCAAGGAGCTCGCGGATCACCTGGGAAGCGTCCGGTTCGCCGTCCTGTTCGTCGTCCTGGGCCTCGCAGGCGCCTCCGCCGTCTACTCGGTCTCGCAGCAGATCATCAGCGTGGCGGCCGGCGTCAGCACCAGCCAGAGCCTGTTCCCGCTCCTGTTCACCCTGAGCGCGTCCGACATTGCCGCGGCAACGCAGCAGACGGCGAACACGCCACTCCCCTCGTTCGTGGCCCTCATTTCCCTCCTGGCGCCCCTGCTGGGCATCGCGTTCGGCTTCGACGCCGTCAACCGCGAGCGGTCCGACCGGACGCTGCCCAGGCTCCTCGCGCAACCGATCTACCGCGACGACGTGATCAATGGCAAGTTCGCGGCCGGCCTCGCCGCCATCGGCATCGCCCTCGGGGCGGTGCTCGTGGTGATCGCCGCATGGGGCGTGATCCAGCTGGGAGTCGTCCCAACGGCCGAGGACGTGGCCCGGCTGGTGGTCTGGTACGTCGTCGCGATCGTCTACATCGGCTTCTGGCTCGCCCTCGCGACCCTGTGCTCGGTCGTCATGCGGCGGGCAGCTTCGTCCGCCCTGGTCGCCATCTCCGCGTGGCTGGTCTTCTCCCTGTTCGGCAGCCTCCTGATCTCGACGGTGGTCGGGATGCTGGCGCCGTTGAGCGCGTCGTCCACGAACTCCGAGGTGATCGCCAACGGCCACCTCCAGGACGCGCTCACCCGGGTCAGCCCGGACGGCATGTTCCAGATCGCCACCCAGGCCATCCTGGACCCGCACGTGACGGCCGGGATCCTGACCATCGACCAGCGCGTCGCGGTTGCCCAGCAGGGCGCGCCGGGCTCGATCCTCTCGCTCGACCAGAGCCTGCTGGTGGTCGGCCCGCAGGTGCTGGCGATCATCGCCCTCACCGTCGTGTGCTTCGCGCTCGCATACGTCGCGTTCATGCGCCAGGAGGTCCGCGCCTGACGGACGGCCATCTCGAGGCGCGACGGGCCGCGGCGTCCCTCGGATGGTCGCGATCTCGGGTTGACGAAGGCGCGTCGGACCGTCCAGCATGGCCCGGATGGCGCCGTCAACCGACCCCTACAAGCTGCTCCAGGTGGACCCCGAGGCGGATCCGGAGATCATCGCGGCCGCCTACCGGAAGCTCGCCCGGCGCTACCACCCCGACGTGGGGCCGGGTCCGGACGCGGCCGGGATGATGGTCGCGCTCAACTGGGCCCGGGACCTGCTGCTGGACCCGGTCCGGCGCGCGGAGCACGACCGCGGGCGCGTCGCGTCCGCCGGTTCCCGGGCGGCCGGCGGCGCCTCACCCGGGCCAGCGGCTGTCGCCCACCACGCCGAGCCGGTGGCGGTCGCCCAGCCTCCCGGGAACCCGTCCGGGTCGCGGCTCGACTTCGGACGGTATGCCGGGTGGACTCTCGGCGAGATCGCCCGCGTCGATGTCGCGTACCTGGAATGGCTCGACCGGATGTCGATCGGTCGGCGGTACCGCGAGGAGCTGGACGGCCTCCTGCGGCGGGCGGGACGACGGGGCGAGACGAAGCGCGCGGAGGAACCCCGCGGGCTCTTCCGGCGGCGTTGAACGCGGGCGGTCGGACGTTGAACGGGACGGCCGGACGCGGTCCCAGCGCTACGTGCCCGAGCCGGGGAGACGGTGCTTCGCCACGAACGCTGCGGCCTGCGCGCGACGCTGCAGGTTCAGCTTCGACAGGATCGAGCTGACGTAGTTCTTGACCGTCTTGTCGGAGAGGAACACCTCCGAGGCGATCTCCTTGTTCGTCTTCCCCTCGGCGACGAGCTGGAGGATCTTCTGCTCCTGGGCGGTGAGCTGGGCCAGCTCGTCCGTGTAGGTCCCCGAGGCGATCCTCCGGACACGCTCCAGGACCTTCTCCGTGACCGCCGGGTCGAGGAGGGATTCGCCGCGGCCGACTGCCTCCAGGGCGCTGACGAGGTCCCGGGCGCGGATCTGCTTGAGCAGGTACCCGGACGCGCCCGCGATGATCGCGGAGAGGACCGCCTCTTCGTCCGGATAACTGGTCAACATCACCACGCGCGTGTTCGGCAGCTCCGCCCGAATCTCCCGGCAGGCCTCGATGCCGGAGCCGTCCGGGAGGCGGACATCCATGATCACGAGGTCGGGCTGGAACCGGCGCGCAGCATCGAGGGCCTCCGCGACGGTGCCGGCCTCCGCGACGACCTGGAATTTCTCGCGGCGATCGATCAACGCCACGAGGCCCTGGCGCACGACCTCGTGGTCGTCCACGACGAGCAGGCGAAGGGGACGCGGTTCGGACTGCTCGGTCATGGTGCGGGTGGGCCTCCGTTCCAGCTCACGCCTCGGGCACTTCCTCAGCCTCGCCGGCCAAGGGCTCCCGGGGAACGTCCACGATGATACGCGTCCCGCGGTCCCGTGAGCTTTCGACCACGAGGGTTCCGCCGACCCCGGCCATCCGGGCGTCCATGTTGGCCAGCCCCAGGTGGCCGAGGCCGCGCGGCGCCTGCGGGTCGAACCCCACGCCGTTGTCGACGACCGTGAGCGTGATTCCCGCGCCGTCGGCGCTCGTCGCGACGAGGATCTCCGCCCGCGTGGCCTTCGCATGGCGCGCGATGTTGCTGAGGGCCTCCCGGGCCACCGACAGGACCTCGAGCGTCCGCTGGGGACCCAGCGGGACCCCGTCGATCTCGGGGCCTGCCCGCAGCTCCACGTCGACCATCGTGTTGACCCGGAACTCGTCGGCGAGCGCGGCCAGCCCCTCGACGAGCTCGATGCCGTCGAGCAGCTGGGGACGCAGGCCGAAGATGAAGTTCCGGATGTCGCGGATCGTCTGGTCCAGACTCTCGATGGCCCGCTCGACCCTCCGGCTCGCCTCGATGGGATCCTCGACCATCAGGTCCGGGACGTCCTCCAGGGAGAGGCCCACGGCGTAGATCGACTGGATCACGCCGTCGTGGAGGTCGCGGCCGATCCGCTCGCGTTCCTCGACGACCACCAGGCGCTGGACCTGGTCGTGGAGCCGGGCGTTCTCCATGGCGATCGCGGCGTGGCCGGCGAATAGCTCGACCAGGCGCTGGTCGGCCTCGCTGAAGCCGCCCGGCTTGTCGGTCAGGTAGAGGTTCCCGATTGTGCGGCCGCGGATCGTGACCGGCACGCCCAGGAACGCGTGCATGGCCGGGTGGTGGGGCGGGAAGCCGTGGCGTCGCGGATCCTGCATCAGGTCCGCGATCCGGTAGGACTGGTTCTCCCGGATGATCAGGCCCAGGATGCCGAGGCCGCGCGGGTGGGGACCGATCCGGGATCGCTCCAGGCGCGACATCCCGCTGGTGATGAACTGCTCGATGACCCCTTCCCCGTCCACGATCCCGAGGGCCGCATAGGCGGCGCCCACGAGGTCGCGGGCGCGGTCCACGATCACCTGGAGGGCGCGGTCCACGGCGAGGATCCCCGCCATGGCGGTGATCGACGCGTCGAACGCGGCGAACCGCTGCTCCTCCGCGAACTTCAGGGCAGCAAGGGCCGCGGCAAGGTCGCGCTGCTCCACGCCGGGCTGCCCGGGCGCATCCTCGCCGGCGGGCGTGCGGGGCGACGGCCCATCGGGATCGGCGGCACGGCGGTCGGCGGCGGTCACAGCAGCGAGCGTAGCAGGCAACGCCCATGCCGCGGAACGGGTGCGCGTCCAACCGCGACCCTCGATCCGGAACCATGGACGGCTGCCACGTGCGTGCATGCGCATGGAATTGCCCCTGGGACCCGGGCGATTGTGACAAAGGTCCCATCGGAGCCACGCTCGGGCCGCGTACCATGCCGGCCCATGGACACCGTGACGCTCATCGTCCTGCCGACCGCCCGGGACGTCGACGCCATGGTGGGCGCCGTCGCGAAGGCGTACCAGGGCACATAGCGCCCCTCGTCCCGGCAATCCCCTGGAGGGCGCGGGCCCACATGTCGAAGATCGAGACGATCCTCCTCGCGACCGATGTCTCGCGCGCGTCCGAGGCGGCGGAGGAGCAGGCCATCGAGCTGGCCGTCCGGCTGGGCAGTCGGCTCGTGATCGTCTCCGCGGTGTACGGCTCGCCCGAGCTCCGGTCCGCGCGTCTCGTCGCGGTGGAGCGTGTCGTCCAGCGCGCACGGGCCGCGGGCGCCACCGCGACCGGCCTGACCTGGACCGGCGAGGCCGGCGAGTCGGTCGTCGAGGCCGCCGCCGCGGAACACGCGGACCTGATCGTCGTGGGAACGCACGAGCGCGGCACCGTGGGGCGGCTCTTCCTGGGCAGCGTCTCCCACCACGTCGTCCGGCACGCGCGGTGCCCCGTCATGGTGGTGCGACCGACGCACGTGCTCTCGGGCTCGAGCGGCTAGCCAGGCCGGCGCCGCCGAGGCCGGCGCCGCGGCGTCAGGCAGGACGGACGATGGGGCGTGATCCCGGGCGGCCCTATCTCGTGTACATCCCCTCCGGGTCAAGCTCGTCGCGGATCAGGCGGAGCTCCTCGGGCGTCGGCTCGGGCGTCGGGGCGAGGGCCGGGGAGATGTGCGGCTCCCAGCCCAGCGTCGCCCGGACCTCGTCGAGGGTCGCACCCGGGTGAAGGAAGTCCAGCCGCATCTCGCCGGTCTCGTCGAAGTGCCAGATCCCCAGGTCGGTGACGACGACGGACGGGCCCCGGCCCAGCCAGCCCTGCTCGCGGCGGATGCGTTCCGACTTCTCGGCGCCGCCGAGGTTGCCGGGCGAGGTCCGGAAGTCGATCCGGTCCACGAATGAGCGTGCCGACTGGCGCATGATCACGAAGATCTGGCGCGCGTTGATCGCGATCTCGCAGGCCCCACCCGACCCTGGCAGGCGCGTCTTCGGGTGAGCGTAGTCCCCGATCACCGTCGTGTTGATGTTGCCGAACCGGTCGATCTGGGCAGCGCCCAGGAAGCCGACGTCGATCAGCCCTCCCTGCAGGTAGAAGGCGAAGAGCTCCCACATGCTGGTGACGGCCGTGGCGCCCGTCACGATCGTCGGGTCGCCGATCGAGAGCGGAAGGCGCGCCGGCCGGGCCCCGAACACGCCGGCCTCGTACACGAGCTCCATCTCGGGGGCCACCGTTCGCTTGGCGAGGTTGACCGCGATGTTCGGGAGGCCCACGCCGACGAAGCAGACCCGCTGCCCGGCCAGCTCGCGGGCGGCGGCGACGATCATCATCTCCGACTTCGAGAAGGCGCCGGCCGCACGACCGTCGGCCGGCCGCGGCCCGGCCGGGCGCTCGGCGGCCATCAGCGGTACTCCCCGTAGTCGACCGCGCCGGAGGGCGCGGTGCCGCTCGGCAGGAGCTCGCGGAGTCGCTCCGCGCCCAGCTTCTCCACGTACGCCGAACGACCGTCCAGGTCGTGGACCCAGTCCCGCAGCCACTGCTCCGTGGCGGCAGGATCCCGGCTGATCGGGTCCCAGTCGCGGTAGAAGCGGTTGTCCCGGTCGTAACGGCCCTGGACGTAGGACGGATGGGCCCCCCACGGCTCGACGACCACGGCGTCCACGATGATCCCGGGCACGATGGTCCGGTTGGGGTCGGCCCGGATCACCGCTTCGTCGACCAGCTCCTCCACGACCACGATCACGCGGTCGGCCGCGAACGCGGCTTCCTTCTGGCAGCCGAGGAGCCCCCAGACCTGGGTGTTGCCGGCGGCGTCCGCGCGCTGCGCATGGATCACCGTGACGTCCGGCTTGAGGGGCGGGACCGCGTACACGGTCCCGTCGCCGTACGGGCTCTCGATGGGCCGGATCAGCGGGTTCGCCGCCGGCAGGTCCGTCTCGAAGTACGAGCGGAGCGGCATGAACGGGAGGTTCGCCGCACCCGCCGCATAGCGAGCCACCATGCCGAAGTGGCTGTACTCCTCGAGCTCCAGCGACGCGTCGGCGCCCTCCGTGACTCGCCGGATCGCGTTGAGGCCGCCCACCCCGGGATTGCCGAGCCAGCTGAAGATCAGCTTCCGCGCGACCCCTGCCGCGACCATCTGGTCGTAGATCAGGTCGGGCGTCATCCGCGCGAGCACAAGGTCGCGGCGGCGCTGCCGGATGATCTCGTGGCCCGCCGCGAAGCTGATGAGGTGCGTGAACCCCTCGATCGCCACCGTGTCGCCGTCGCGCACGAGGGCGCCGACGGCATCCCGCATCGTGGCGACCTTGGAGCTCGCCATCGCCGCGGCCTCAGCGACCGGCGACGGCGGCGACGGCCTCCGCGAAGACGCGGCAGCCGGTGATCGTCTCCGGCCCCGTGACAACGAGCGGAGGTGACATCCGGATGACGTCGTCCCCCGCCGTGAGCACCATGAGCCCGCGCTCGAACGCCGCGCGCTCGACGGCCACGGCCGTGGCGCCGGAGTCGAACTGGACGCCGACCAGGAGGCCCTTGCCGCGGACGTCGCGGACACGGTCCGGGTGATCGGCCACCAGCGGCCGGAGCAGCCCCAGCATCTGCTCGCCCCGAACCGCCGCGTTGTCGATCAGGCCTTCCTCGAGCAGGGCGATCGTCGCGAGCGCCGCCGCGCAGCTCACCGGGTTCCCGCCGAAGGTCGAGCCGTGTGCGCCCGCCGACCACGTCATCAGGTGCTCCTTGGCGATCATGGCGCCGATCGGCATCCCCGATGCGAGGCCCTTGGCGGTCAGGATGACGTCCGGCTCGACGCCCCAGTGCTGGATCGCCCACATCAGGCCGGTCCGGCCCATGCCGCTCTGGACCTCGTCCGCGACCAGGAGGATCCCGTGCTGGTCGCAGATCCGGCGCAGGCGCGGCAGGAACTCGGGGTCCGGGACCACGATCCCGCCTTCGCCCTGGATCGGCTCGACGATGATCGCGGCCACCTCGTTCGCGGGCACCAGGCGATGGAAGATGCGCTGCTCCAGCTCGTCCAGGCCGGCCGACCCGAACGGCACGTGGTAGACGCCGGGCAGCATCGGGCCGAAGTGGGCGTGGTACTTGGCCTTGGACGCGGTCAGGCTGACGCTCCCGTACGTGCGACCGTGGAAGCCGCCCAGGAAGCCCACGATGTACTGGCGCCCCGTGGCGTAGCGGGCGAGCTTGATCGCCGCCTCCACGACCTCGGTGCCGGAGTTGCCCAGGAAGACGCGGGTCGGGCCGCTCATCGGCGCGAGCCGTTCCAGCTGGGCGGCGAGGTGCGCGTAGATCGGCAGGTAGAAGTCCGAGGCGCTGTAGTGGAGGATCTGGGTGGCCTGCTCCTGGATGGCAGCGACGACCCGCGGGTGGCAGTGGCCGGTGACGTTGACCGCGATCCCGGCGCAGAAGTCCAGGAACCGGTTCCCGTCGATGTCCTCGATCACGGATCCCCGGCCGCGGACGGGCACGATCGGGTAGGCGCGCGGCAACGACGGCGACGTGTAGCGCTCGTCGAACTCGATGTGGGCGCGCGCCATGGGGCCGGGCAGCTCCGTCACCAGGTGCGGCGCGTCGAAATCGGAATCCGGGCCCGCCGGCATCCCGGCCGCCTCGAGGTCGCGGACTGCCGCGTGGCTCATGGTGCACCTCCCGGGAGCGAGCGGGCATACGACCGCGTGGCGGACGCCGAGGCGGGACCGCATAGAAACTATGCAGACTGGATACGGCGAGTATAGCCGGGCCGGACGCGCGAAACGGGCGCTCGGCGGCAGCCGGGCGCGGGACCGCGCCGCCTCAGTCGACGATGGTGTGGCTCTGCTCGCGCATGAACTGGGCCGGGTAGTACATCGAGAGGCCGGCCTTGCCAGTGCTGCCGGAGCCCTTCCAGCCGCCGAACGGCTGGACGCCCGGCCAGGCACCAGTCGTCGCGCCGGCGCGCCGGTTGACGTACAGCACGCCAGCCTCGATCTGGTCGAGGAACTGGGCGACCTCGGCGGGATCCTCGGTGTAGACGCCGGCCGTCAGGCCGAACTCGCTCTCGTTGGCGAGCGTGAGCGCCTCGCCGAGGGAGTCGACCGCTGCGATCGCGGTGAGCGGCACGAACAGCTCCTCCCGGAAGATGCGGTGTGTCGGCGGCAGCTCCACGACCGTCGGCTCCACGTAGAAGCCGTGCGCCAGCGCGCCCTCGGTGAGGTGCTCGCCTCCCACGTGAACACGGCCGTCCCGGCGCGCCTCCGCCACTGCGAGCTGATAGCGCTCGACGGCGCGCTCGTCGATCACCGGGCCGAGCCAGTTCTCCCGCTCCAGCGGATCCCCGATCGTGATCTTCTCGGTCTTCTGGACCAGCAGGCGGACCAGCTCGTCCTTGACCGGTCGCTCCACGTAGACGCGGCTGTTCGCGGAGCACTTCTGGCCGCCGAACCCGAAGGCCGAGCGCATGATTCCCTCGGCCGCCTCCTCGAGATCGGCGCTGGCCGTGACGATGGCCGGGTTCTTGCCTCCCATCTCGACAATGCAGGGCTTCGGGAACCGCGTCGAGAAGCGTCGGAAGAGCTCGAAGCCCACCTCGAACGATCCGGTGAAGACGATCCCGTCGATCCCCGGGCTGGACTGGAGCTCCTCCCCGACGGTGGCCCCCGGTCCCATCACCAGGTTGAAGACGCCCGCCGGGATGCCCGCGTCGACGAGCGCCTCCGCCAGCAGGACGCCGGTCATCGCGCCGGCGGAGGCGGGCTTGAAGACGACCGTGTTGCCGCCAGCCAGCGCACCCGCCGACGGCCCGGTGGAGAGCGCGATCGGGAAGTTGAACGGGCTGATGACGGCGAAGACGCCGAACGGACGAAGGATCGACCGCGAATGGACGGCCGGGTCACCCAGGTTGTCCATCGGGTGGTCGTAGCCGGCGTTGTCCTCGAACACGTCGGAGTAGTAGCGCAGCAGGTCGGCCGCCTCCTCGACCTCGCCCAGCGCTTCGAGCCGGTTCTTGCCCACCTCGAACGCCATGAGGGCCGCGTACTCCATCTGGCGCTCGGAGATGAGGTCGGCGGCGCGGCGCAGCACGGCGAGCCGATCGCGCCACGGCATCGCGCGCCACGCGGGCTGGGCCGCCCGGGCGGCCGCGATCGCGTCGCGGACATCGTCGACGGTTCCCTTCGCGAACGTGCCCACGAGCACGCGGTCGTCGATCGGCGAGCGGAGCTCAAAGGTGCCCGCGCCGTCGCGCCCGACGCCGCCGACGAGGTTCTGGTGGTAGGCGCCCAGGCGGGTCCGGGCCCGCGCGACGCCCGCCTCGTAGAGCTCGTGCAGCTCCAGGTTGTCGTTGCGAAGCGTCGCGTACGTGATCTTGATGCGCTCGGCCATTGGCGGTTCCCCCTCGTGCGCGCGGTCGGCTGAACGTCAGTCTAGCGCCGCGACGACGTCGGCCAGCGAAACCGCCACGGCGTCGGGGATCGCCCGCGAGCGCCGGAACGCGCCATGCCGGTCGCCGCTCATGATGGCGGCGGCGTCCGCGGCACCGGTCTTGCCGGTGAGCACCAGCACGCCGCGCATCCCGGCCCGGCGGGCGCCCGCGATGTCCTGGGCCGGATCGTCCCCGACCATGGCCACGTCGCGCGCCGCGACCCGGCCGCCGAGGTCCGCGGCGAGGCCCGCCAGGGCGGTCCGGAACATGATCGGGCCGGGCTTGCCGCACAGCACGGCGCGCACGCCCGTCGCGTACTCGAGCGCGGCCACGAACGCGCCGCTGTCCAGGGTGGGGCCGCGGGACGTGAACCACCACGGGTTCCGGTGCATGGCCAGCAGGGCGGCGCCCTCCCGGACCAGCCGGAACGCGCGGTCCAGGTTTGCGTAGCTCAGGTCGGCGCCGCCGTCCCCCAGCACCACCGCGGCGGCCCGGGCGCCGGGTGCGTCGGCAGCGTCGTACGGCATGAGGTCCTGCCCCTCGAACTCGCGGCGTCCGTCGGGCTTCGCGATGACGAAGAGCGGCTGGCCCGGGTAGGCGGCAGCGGTGCGGGCGGCAGTGGCGCTTGCCGCGGTGACGATCCACTCCTCCAGCACCCGCAACCCAGCGGCGCCGAAGCGGGCGGCAAGCGTGCTCCGATGGGCTGACGAGAAGTTGGTGGCGACCCGGAAGGGGACGCCGCGCGCCCCGAGGGCGACGAGCGCCTCCACCGCGCCGGGAAGGGCTTCGCCCTTCATCACGAGGACGCCGTCGGCGTCCAGCACCAGGGCACGGGCGCCGGTGAGCGCCCGCCGGAGCGCCGAGACGGAGTCGGGGTCATCGTCGGTCGGGCGGGTCGTGCTCATCGGGCGACAGTACCTCCGCCGGTCGCGTTCGTCACGGCCGGCCCTCCGTGCCGTCCCGGACGTCGCGCCCGGTAGGATGTGGCGACACGCGCCACCGTGCCGCGCGTCCTGGGAGGATCGCGACTCATGGGCCTGCTCGACGGCAAGACCGCGCTCATCTTCGGCGTCGCCAACGACCACTCCATCGGCTGGGGGATCGCCAACTCCCTCCACGAGCAGGGCGCATCCGTGGGGTTCAGCTCCGTCGAGAGCCTGGTCGAGAAGCGGGTCCGTCCCCTTGCCGACCGGCTCGGGTCGACCTTCGTGGTGCCCTGCGACGTGCGTGACGACGGGCAGGTCCGGGCCGTCTTCGACCGCTGGGGAGCGGAGGTCGGGCGGCTCGACATCCTGGTCCATGCGCTCGCGTTCGCGAACCGAGCCGACCTGGACGGCCTCTTCGTCGACACCTCCCGTGACGGGTTCGCGCTCGCGATGGACGTCAGCGCGTACTCGCTGGTGGCGCTGGCGCGGGAGGCGCGGCCGCATCTGGTACCGGGCTCGAGCATCCTCACTCTGAGCTACTACGGCGCCGAGAAGGTCGTCGCCCACTACAACGTGATGGGCGTGGCCAAGGCAGCCCTGGAGGCCAGCGTCCGGTACCTTGCCGCCGACCTGGGGCCCGAAGGCGTGCGCGTGAACGCGATCTCGGCCGGCCCCGTCCGCACCCTGGCCGCCCAGGGGATCGCCGGGTTCAAGCAGATGTACGGCGGGTTCCGCGCCATCGCGCCGCTGCGCTCCAACATCACGATCGAGGACGTCGCCGGCGCCGCAGTCTTCCTGGCATCCGACCTCTCCCGGCAGGTCACCGGCGAGACCATCTACGTTGACGGCGGCTTCAACATCCTGGGGGTCCCAAACCCGGACGCGGCCGGCTGACCAGCAGGCCTCGCGGGCGCTGCTCCGGCCGGTGGCGAGTCGACCCTGCGTCCTGGTCGACCACCCCGCCCCCGGCCCCGGTGAACCGGGATCTACGGTGCGCCGCTCGGTGACGCGGCCGGCGAGACGCTGGCCGAGGCGGACGGAGCCGGGATCACCAGCTTCTGGCCGGGGATGATGAGGTTCGGGTTGGCGATCCGGTTCGCGGCCTGGAGCGCCTGCAGCGTCACCCCGAACGAGGCCGCGATCCGGCCGAGCTGGTCGCCCTGCTTCACGACGTAGACGGTCGGCGAGACCACCGGCGTCGCGGCCGGTGACGGCACCGCGCTCGAGGTCGGCGACGCGGAGGCGGACGCGCCGGGAGACCCGCCGGCGCTCGCGCCCGGCGTCGCGGATGGCGCGGCGGCGGCCGGCGACGGGGACGCGACGGCGCCGCTGTCCGCCGGGAGGGGGACGAGGAGCGGCAGCAGCATCCCGATCCCGAAACCGGCGGCGCCGACGACCACGAGGACGAGGATGCCGACGAGAACCGAGACGAGCGGCGAGCGGCGGCGAGGGCGCGCGACCTCGTCCGCATCGGCGAGCCCGGTCGCGGCTCCGGCCGCAGCATCGCCCGCCCCGGCCTCGGCTGCCGCGGCATCGGCATCGGCAGCACCGGCGCCGGCATCGATCTCGGCAGCTTCCGCCGGAGCTTCGGGCGCAGCGGCTTCTCGGGTCGCGGGGGGCGGCGCCCCGGCCTCGGCCTCCGGCGCATCGCCGATCGCCGTGTCCCGGAACCAGCCGGGCGGGTCGACACGCCCAAGGCTCTCAGACTCCTGGACCCATGCCTCCGCCTCGGCCTGGGCCGCCGCCTCGGCCGCGGCGGCGGCCTCGGCTCCCAGCCCTCCGCCGGACGGGGGCGCGCCCGCCGCCCCCGCCGGTCCTCCGGAGCGGGAGCGTCTGCGGCGGGGAGGCTGCTGTTTCGGCATCGGGCCGGATTGTACGGCCGCGGACCCGGGGCAGGGGTCTCGATGCCGTCGGTGCCCGACGAGGCACCGGGGGTCGCGTGTCGCCGTGGATCCCGACCTACCCTGCGTCGGAGATCTCGAACCGCGCGAGGCGGCGCGCACCGAGCGCGAACGCGAGGCCCGCGACGGCCGCCGCGAGCACCAGGCCGGTCACCAGTGGCACGTCACTCCCGAGGGTGCCCTTCTCCGGGCCGGCGATCCCCGCCGCGACGGCAAGCCCGTACTCACGGATCGACAGCAGGCGCGTCCCGGAGAAGGCCGAGGCGATGAAGCCCTCCCAGAGGAGGACATACGCCAGCCCGGCGACGAGCGCGCGCCCGGTCCAGACGGAGAGGGTCACGAACACGGCGGTGTACGCGATCACCGCGACCACCGCACCGGCCAGCATGCCCAGGAGGAGCCCGGGCGCGTCGAGCCCGACGAGCAGGGCGCCCGAGACCAGCACGGAGACCCCGCAGAGCACGACACCGGCAGTCGCCGCCACCAGCATCTTGGCGAGGATGATCCAGCCGCGCCCCACCGGCTTGGCCAGGAGATGGACCACCGTGCCGTCGTCGATCTCGGCGCCGATCGCCGTCGTGCCGAGGATCAGCGCGACCAGCGGCACCACGGTCGTCATGACCAGGGAGGCATAGATGTCGCGCGTGATCTGGGCCGTGGCGCCCAGGCCCCCTCCGAGCACGAGGACGACGGCGACGCCGACAGGCGCCACGGCCAGCAATCCGACCAGGAGGATCCGGCGCCGTCCGAGGAGGCCGCGTGCCGTGACGTCGACGAGCGGGCCGAGGACCGACGCGCCGAGCACGGGCGCCGACGGGTGCCGTGGCAACGGCGGGGGCGATGGCGACGCCGCCGGCCAGCCGGGCACGGGTGCAGGGCCCGGCCGCGGGGTCGCCCCGCTCACCGGCGTACCAGGTAGTCGAAGACCGACTCGAGCGATTCGTCGGCGGGGGCAAGCTCGAAGATCGAGATGCCCGCGTCGCGCGCCAGCACGGGCAGCTCGCGGGTGAACGTCGCGAAGTCGGCCGTGCGCACGTCGAGGCGGCCGTCCTCGAACGTCAGCCCCGAGACCGTGGGCCGTCCCGCGAGCCGTCCCGCGAGCGCTCGATCGTCGGACGTCCGGAGCGTGAACGAGTGGGGACGATCCGTCATCAGCCGGCGGATCTCGCGGAAGTCGCCCGATGCGGCAAGGCGGCCGGAGACCACTACCAGGACCCGCTCGGCGACCCGTTCGACTTCCTCGAGGATGTGCGACGAGAAGAGGATCACCCGGCCCCTGCCGGCGAGCGACCGCAGCAGGGCCATCATGTGGAGGCGCTGGCGCGGGTCCATCCCGTTGAACGGCTCGTCGAGGACGAGGACCGCGGGGTCGTGCACCAGCGCGGCGGCGACCTTGGCACGCTGCCGCATCCCCTTCGAGTAGGTCGAGAGCTCGCGGTCAGCGGCCGCACCGAGCTCCACCGTCTCGAGCGCCCGGTCGACGGCGCCCGTGCCGATCGGCAGGCCCTGGAGCTGTGCGCTGAGACGGACGAACTCGCGGGCCGTGAGGTACGGGAAGACCGCCTCCCGTTCCGGGACCAGCCCGACCCGCCGGTAGACCGCGGGGTCGCCGAAGCTCGGGCGCCCGTCCACGAGGACACGCCCCGCCGACGGTCGCAGGAGCCCGGCCACCAGGTGGAGCAGGGTGCTCTTGCCCGCTCCATTCGGGCCGAGGAGGCCCGTGACGCCCGGCTCCAGCTCGAACGTGACGTCGTTGACGGCCACGACGTTGCCGTACCACTTGGCGACGGCGTTCAGCGCCACCGCGGGCGCGGGCCTGGTCTCGCTCATGCCTCGATCCGCCTGTACCGCAGCACGAGCGCGATGAGCGTCGCCACGGCGACGACGCAGGCACCGAGGGCGAAGATCGCGGGATCGATCCCGGAGCGCGTGACGGTCTCGTTGCGGCTCGCGGCGCCGAAGAGCGTCGAGGCCAGCCCGTCGAGCAGCGCGTTCGGGTCGAGGAGCGCCACGTAGCGGAGCGGATCTCGCAACGCGCCCCGGAGCACGATGACCGACACGACGCCGCTCAGGACCAGGAATGTGGCGACGATCGCCCCGGACGCGAAGGCTCGCCGCGGCGTGAACGCGGCGATCACGAGGCCGATCCCCGAAAAGAAGGCGGCCGCGATGACCGTGCTCAGGAAGATCGGAATGACGAGGGGCAGGGCCTCGCCAAGTCCGGCGCCAATGTCGATCGAAGCGAAGACCATTCCAAGCAGGAGGATGACCTGGGGAACCAGGAGCACGATCGCCAGGGCACACACGAGCGCCCCGTACTTCGCGAGCGCGTAGTCCGTGCGTTCCAGCGCGCGGCTGAAGTAGAGCGTGAGGACGTGGTGTCGCTGGTCCCGGCCGAGCAGCTCGGGGGCCTGCGCCGTCACGAAGAAGGCGATGAGCGTCTGGACGAACGTGAGGTAGTTCTGGGGCGTGATCGGGGTCACCCGCTCCGCCGCGGGCCCGGCGAGCGCCCGGATCCCGACGGCGAGCAGCGCCGGGAGCAGGGTCAGCCCGGCGAGCGCGAACGGCGCGATCTTGGCTCGGCCGCCCCGCCCGATCCCGAAGGTCCACTTCAGCGAATGCGCGAAAAGCGTGGCGATCGCGTGGCGGCGACCCAGGCGCGGCCCGTCGTAGCCGCGGTAGCCCAGGTCGAAGATGGACCCGGTCGCACTGCCCGCGACCAGGTCAGGCGGCGTTGCCATGGCCATCCTCCTCGTCGGGCTCGTCGCGGAACATGTCCTCGACCCGGTGCCGGGCGGGTTCGACGCGGATCAACGCCCTGCCCCGGGACGCGACGGCGTCCCTGATCACGTCGTAGGGGCGCTCGTCCGGGACCGCGACCAGGACGCGACGCGGGCCGTCCGCGCGCGCAAGGAAGCCTGCCGCCACGAGATCGGCAGCCAGGTCGTCCGCCCCCTCGTCAACCTCCACGATCAGCGTCCCGGTGCGACCGGTGAAGCTGGCGAGCGAGGCCGAGCGCAGGAGGCGTCCGCCGTCGATCGCCACGACGTGGTCGCAGACGCGTTCGATCTCGCCGAGGAGGTGCGAGCAGACGAGCACGGCGATCCCGAACTCCGTGCCGGTGCGGCGGATCAGGTCGAGCATCTCGTCGCGGCCGGCAGGATCCAGGCCGTTGGTCGGTTCGTCGAGGAGGAGCAGGCGCGGGTCGTGGACGAGCGCCTGGGCGAGCTTCACCCGCTGGCGCATGCCGGTTGAGTAGCCGCCGATCGGGCGGTAGCGCTCCTCGAAGAGGCCGACATGGCGGAGGACGTCGGCCGTGCGCTCCCGGGCCGCGGTCCGGGGAAGGCCGCTCATCTCCGCGAGGTGCGCCACGAGGTCGGTGGCGGTCAGGTCGGGAGGCAGGACGTCGTGCTCGGGCATGTACCCGACCCGCTCGCGGATGCGGCCACCGTTCACCGCGGTGTCCAGGCCCAGGACCGATGCGCGCCCGCTCGTCGGCGCCAGGAGCCCCAGGAGGATCCGCAGGAGCGTGCTCTTGCCGGCCCCGTTCGCCCCCACCAGGCCCACGATCCCTGGCTCGATCTCCACGCTCAACTCGTCGAGCGCCAGGACGCCGCCGCCGGGTCCCGGGTAGCGCTTGGTCAGGTTCTCCGTGGCGATGAGCGGCATGCGGGCAGTGTAGGTCGGCGCAGCGCTGCGGCGAGGGACGACGCCGGTGCCCGGCCCGTCAGCCTCCGGGCTTGACGGTGACGATCGACTGGCCCAGCGACCAGAGGGTGGTGGCGGTGAGCGCGACCATGAAGACGGCGAGCGGAAGCTGGCGCAGGCGAAGGGCCCGGAGCGCTCCCGCCGTGCGACCGTCGAGATCCTGCGCGGCCGCCGCGTGGCCGGCGACCGCGCCGAGCATGTGGCCGCCGACGACCGCGGCCAGCTGGAGCGCCCAGACGAGGCCAGGAGGGAACCAGCTGCTGTTCGGCGTGAAGAACGCCAGGCCCCCCAGGTTCCAGCCCTGCAGGAACGGGTCGCCCAGCGCGATCAGGATCCTCTGCCCGTCGATGAGGAGGAACGTGAGGTAGTGGCCGGCGATGTAGCCCGTCGCGATCGGCACGAGCCCGGCGCCGACGGCGGCGATGCCGAGGGCCTGCCCACCTGACCCTCCGACCAGGCGGGCAACCCCCAGCGCGAGGAGAACGGCCACGGCCAGGAAGACGGCCAGGGTGAGCGTCCCGCCGGACAGCCCGGCGAGCCCGACCGTGTCGTACCAGAGCTGGGTCTGCGACAGGCCGTCGTAGAGGACGCCGGCAACCCCGAGCGAAGCGAGGGCGACGTCCGCCCGGGCCCAGCCGGGCTCCAGGAGCCCCGCGCCGAACGAGCGGCGCCGAACGACCCCGACCTCCGGGGGCCCGATGAGCGCAACCGGCGCGATCCGGCCGAGCAGGCCGAACCAGACGCTGAAGACCTCGGCCCGCGCGCGCCATGCGTCTCGGCCGAACTGCGCCATCCCGACGAGCGTGATCGCGAAGTAGGCCAGGAACGCGCCGACGAGGATCCGGCCGCCGCCACCCCCGGTCACGATCAGCTCCAGCCACACGAACACGGCGTAGCCGGCCGCGGCCGGCGCGCGACCGAGCCACGCGGGGTACGGCGCCGGCGCCCAGCCCCCGATGCCGAGTCGGCGCAGGACCCACGCTCCGGCGTCGAAGACGGTCGTGAACGGATCCAGCCAGGCCCAGACCGGGCCGACGAGCGCGGACACGAGGGCCACCCCGACCCAGCCATAGATCCACAGGAAGAGGACCCCGACGTCGCCGTCGCTTGCCCCGCCGACGATCCCCTGGGCGACGATCCAGGCAACGGCGACCACGCCCAGCAACCGCAGACCGGCCCGGAGCCAGCCCGGCACGGCCCGGGGTCGCGGATCGCCCTGGCCGAAGGGCCGGACGTCGCGGACGAAGACGATGGCGAACGACAGCCCCACGGCAGCGGCGGCCCCGGCAAGGTAGACCGGCAGCGGGATCGGCGACTCGAACAGCCCCACGAGCTGGTGCCCGAGCACCGCACCGGGAAGCGCGAACAGCGCGAGGGTCGCGGCCCCTGCCAGCCCGACGAGGCGCGCCGCCGACCGCCGCCACGGCGCGTACGGCCGCCTCAACTTGGACGGGCCCAGGGCGCATCCACCATCCGGTAGACGACGTTTCGGCCGCCCTCTACCCGGTAGGCAACCGCGATCGGCTGGAGCGTCGCCGCATGGACGGCCAGGTGCGAGGCGGGGAACGCGGCGCCGTCCGTCTCCAGCGTCCCGACGACGAAAGGCATGACCTGGCCTTCCGTGGTCCGCAGCGTGAAGCTGCTCACCTGCCCGCCGGACGCGTCGAGCGCGATGACGACGCCCGCCGCGGTCATCCCGGAGGTGCCGCAGGCAGCAGCCGCGAGCGAGATCGCGAGCGTGGCCGCGAGAAGGGCGCAGATACCCGCGGCATGAGGGCCGTTGTGGCCGGTGAGACGGCCGATCAGCGCCATTCGATCAGCGCGACCGACGAAGGAACCAGGCAAGTCCGACGGCGAGGAGCGCGGCCAGCACCACCAGCGGAATGGCGACGTCCCCGACCCCGCCCGACGCCGACCCTCCCGCGGCACCCGGCGACGCGGGGGCCGTCGCCGCCGCTCCCGGGACGCCCGACGGCGGTGTGCTCGCGCCCGATGCCGAAGCCCGCACGGTGAAGGCGAACGTGCCCCGCTCGATCCCGCTGTCGTTGGGCGTGATCGTGGTCCACTGGACGCTGTAGGCTCCGGCGGCCAGCATCCCGAACCCGGAGATCGTCATCGACATCGCGGTCGATGCCGTCGCGGGCCCGTTCGCGGCCAACGTCGCGCCGTCCGCGCCCAGCAGGTGCATGGAGCTGCGCGTGGTATCGAACGCCTCCGCGAACGTCGCCGTGATCGTGGCCGGGGAGGCTGCCAGCGTGGCGCCGTCCGCAGGATCGGACGTGACGAGCGACGCGTGGGCCAGCACGGCGGCCGGCCCGAGGACGAGGAGCGCCAGGGCGACGGCGATCCCGGTCAGGCCCCGGCGAGCGGTCGGGGCAGAGCTGGCGGTCATGCGGGGCAAGGTAGCAGGAACGGCACGCGAAAGCCGGCGCTCGCCCCGCCCGGGCGGGCCGGGCGGCCGTCGGCCGGCGCTCGCCGCGCAGGCCCACCCTGAGATTCTGCCTCGGCTACCGGATCCCGGTGTCGTACAGCAGGTCGACCCGGACCCAGGCGGCGGGGCCCGCGGGGACGACCACGTCGGTCGGGGCGGGCGTCCGCATCAACCCGGCAACCGGCGCCGCCTGGACCCGCACGCTCCCCGCCGGGACCGCGACCCGGTAGGTGCCGTCCACGCCCGTCGTCGCGCTGGCGATTTCCCGGCCACCCGGGTCGAGGACCGCGATCGTCGCACCGACAACGGGTCGCGGGGCGCAGGCGGGATCCGGCGGGTTGCGCTGGACCGGGCAGACGGGCCCGGCCGTCGCCACGCCCACGAGCCACGGCCCGCCGCTCGACGGGATCGCGACGGGTGAACCGTTGGAGCCACCTGCGGTCGGCGCGGGTGTCGGGGTCGGCCGCCTGGTGGGGGTCGGAACCGAGGTGGGAGTCACCCGTGGGCTGGCTGCAGGCTGCGCGGTCGCGCCGGGTGCGCTGGCCGGGGACCCGCTCGCGGATGGCGCGAGCGTCGGCGTCGGGGTCAGCGTTGGCGTGGGCGTGGGCGTGGGCGTCTGGGCCGACGGGGACGCCGGGATCGTCGTGCCCGCGCCGGCCGGGGCGCTGCAGGCGACGAGCAGGAGCGCGGCAACGGCCACCCAGCCTGCAGCGGCGACGGAACGCGACCGGTTTCGCATGACGCCCTGACGGTAGCGCGCATCGGGCGGTTCCGCACGTGCGGGTGCCGTTCGGCAGTCGCTTCGATCCGAACGGCCGTCTCGCGGGACCAGCCCGGCGTCGTACCGTCGGGGCGCTGGAGGTGCCGCATGCACGGACGATCAACCCACCCCGGATCACCGGATGTCGCTGCGCCCGCGACCTCGCCCGAGCCAGCGAACCGGCGCCAGGCCGATCCCCCACCGGCGCCCGGCATGCGCACGACCAGCCCGGGTGCATTGACCGCGACGGCCGCCACGCTTCCGCACCGCCCACTGGGCTGCGCGGTCGTGCACCTGGGGCGGACCGGCGCGCGGGTGGCCCGGGATCGGGCGAAAGGCCGGCCCGAGATCATCTCGGTTCCTCGCCGATCCCGCGGGCGAGATCCCGCGCCGTACCTGGTCCGGATCCTCCACGCCGTCGGCGACCGCGCGCCCGTCGTGATCGCGGGGCTTGCCGAGGAGCGCACGGCACTCGAACGGGAGTTCGTCCGGATCGGCCATCATCCCGAGCGGTTCGTCGAGGATCCGCACCTCGACGCGGTCGACGAGGCCCTGCGCCTGCGCCTGCGGGCGCTGCACGGGCACCCCGGCTGACGTCGGGGGCCGCGGCGGGCCCGCTCCGGCGCCGCACAGGTCGGGCGCCGAGGGTGACCCGTCCCGCAGCTGATGGTCCTGCCCGGAATCCGGGACTGGACCGCCGGTCCCCGCCCGGCCACAATGGCACCCTTGCCGGGGCTGCTCCGGTGGCGCCGTGGGGGTCGCGCATCGGCTGACATGGGGATGGGACCGCGGTTGGGGCGGCACGCAGCAGGGAACGGCCAGGCGGGGGCCAGCGTCGTTCCGGCGAAGGTCCGCGCGCCCCGGGTCCGATGCCTGCCGCGCGAGCGCCTGGACAAGCTCCTGCCGCAGCTATGGCTGAACCGCCTGGGACTCGTCGTCGCACCCGCGGGGTCGGGCAAGACCACCCTCCTCGCGAGCTGGGCCGCGATCTCCGCTCACCCCGTGGCCTGGTATCGCGCGGAGAGCACGGACGGGAGCGAGGCGGCGCTCGTCGCGTGCCTCGAGGCCGCCTTCGCGGCGGCCATCGACGGCCTGCCGCGAGGTTGGACCAGCGTCGAGGACGCGGCAGCCGCCCTCGAATCGGAGCCGGCGACGAACATCCTCCTGATCGTCGACGACCTCCATACGCTGACCGGATCGCCGGCGGAGGCCGCGTTCGAGCGCTTCATCGACTACGCGCCTCCCTCGCTGGCCGTGCTTGCGGGCTCCCGGACCCTCCCGGCGTTCAACCTCTCGCGGCGCCGCGTCTCCGGCGAGCTGCTGGAGATCAGCGTCGACGACCTGCGTTTCCGGTCCTGGGAGGTGGAGCGGCTCTTCCGCGACTTCTACGACGACGCACTGGGCCCGGACGAGCTTGCCCGGCTGGCCCGGAGGACGGAGGGGTGGGCCGCCGGCCTGCAGCTTTTCCACCTCGCGACCCGGGGCAAGCCGCGCGACGAGCGACTGCGAATCCTGGCCGGCCTCGGCTCCAGCTCCCGGTTCGTGCGCGACTATCTCGCACGCAACGTTGTCGCCGAGCTGCCGGACGAGCTGCGCGACTTCCTGGTCCGGACCAGCGTGCTGCGCCGGCTCAGCGGACCGCTGTGCGACGCGCTCCTGGAGCGGTCGGGAAGCCGGGAGCTCCTGGAGGAGCTCGAGCGACGCAGCGTGTTCACGGTGGCGCTCGACGACGAGGGCACCTTCCGCTACCACGAGGTCCTGCGAAGCCACCTTGAGGCGATGCTTGTCGCGGAGGCGGGCGAGTCGGGCGCACGGGCGCAGGCGCGCCGGGCTGGTGAGCTGCTCGTGGCGGACGGGGCGGTGGCGGAAGCGCTGGCCGCGTTCAGCCGCGCCGAAGACTGGTCCGCGGTCGACCGCCTGCTCGAGCGACACGGGGCGCGACTGGTCGACGGTCACGGAGCCTGGATCGACACGCTGCCGGCGGCCCTCCTGGTGCAGGATCCATGGCTGACGCTGGCGACGGCCCGGCGGCACCGCGCCGAAGGGCGCTGGACCCAGGCAATCGGCGCGTTCAGCAGCGCGGAGGCGCTGTTCGGGGCGGGCGAAGCGGGTGCGGCGTGCCGGCGCGAACGGGTGGCGCTTGCCGCGTGGCTCGACCCCCACCCTGCGCCGAGCGCCGATTGGACTGGCTGGCTTCGAGCCGCGATGGCACGGGATCCTCTTGCGCGCAGGGGTCAACCTGCAGGCGGCGTGGCGGGCGGGACCGGGCCCGGCGGGACCAGCATCGGCGAGATGCTGGCCGCGGGGCTCTCCGCGCTGGTTGCAGGACGCGTGCGCGACGCGAAATCGGTGCTCGACGAGGCGGCGGACTGCGCGACTGAGTCGCCCACCCTCGGCATCGCGGCGGCGCTCGGAGGGGCCGTGGCCGGCCTCTTGGGCGGCGACGCCCGGGAGGCCATCCGGGTGGAGGCGGCCGTCGCGGCCGCCGAGCGGCTCGGCGTTCCGTGGCTCGCTCATGTCGGGCGCGCGGCGCTCGCGATCGCGCGGACCCCGGTGGGCAGCGAGTACGGACGGGCCGACGCTGCTACGGTCCGGATGGCCGCGGCCCGCGAACACGATGGCTGGGCCGAGGCCCTGGCCGCGATCGCCGAGGGATGGGCCGCGCTCGATGAGCCCGACGAAGCGGTCCCGCCGCTGGAAATCGCGATCGCCCGGTCCCGGGCGCTGGGGACATCGTCGCTCGAGGCCTGGGGACGCTCGCTCCTTGCTGGCTGCCTTGCCCTCGCCGATGCTCCCAACGCCCGTGAGATGGCCGTGGCCGCCGAGGCGTTCGCACGGACGGCAGGGACGCCCGGGCCGCATGCGCTGGCCTTTGTGGCGCTTGCCCTTGCGGACCCCGCGCACTCGTCCGAATTGCGGGCACTGGCGACGGCGCTCTTCGACGAGACCGGGCTGGCCGAGCCGGCCGCGTTCAGGAAGACCCCCCCCGTTGCGCGCGAGCTCGACTTTGGCGCCGATGAGCCCAGGCACCCAGTTGACACGGTGCCGCCGGTCGAGATCCGCTGCTTCGGGAGCTTCGCGTTCTCGGTCGCCGGGCGGCCGATCGACCTGGCCTCGCTCAAGCCGCGGCCGCGCGCGGTGCTGCGCCTGTTGGCGCTCCACGCCGGCCGGCCCGTTCACCGCGAGGTGATCCAGGATGCGCTCTGGCGCGACGCCGACCCGGAGACGGGAGCACGGAGCCTTCATGTCGCGCTCTCGGCCCTGCGCCGGGAGCTTGAGCCCGCGGCCGGCCGGGGTGGCGGCGAGATCCTGGTCCGCGAAGGCGACGCCTACCGGCTTTCGATCCCGGCGGGTTCGCGCGTGGACGTCCTCACCTTCGACGAAGCGCTGCGTCGCGCGCGGGCGGCTCGGGGCCGCGACGCCCGCACCACCATCGAAGGGTACCGGGCGGCGGTCACCGCGTATGCCGGCGACCTGCTGCCGGAAGACGGCCCGGCCGAGTGGGTCGTCGCGCAACGCGATCGGGCTCGTGCCGACTACGTGGAAGCCGCCCTCGGCCTCGCCGGCCTCATCATGGCCGAGCAGCCGGCGGAGGCCGCCGCCGTCTGCGTCGCCGCGCTGGGCATCGACGCCTATCACGACCCGCTGTGGCGCCTGCTGATCGAGGCGCGGGAGCGGGCGGGCGACCGCGCCGCGGCGGCGAGCGCACGGGCCAGCTACTCGCGGATGCTCGCAGAGCTGGGGTTGCCCGCGATCCCGGCGACCGACGCCCGGTCAGGGGCGGGGGCGAGCCCCGGGATGTCCGCTGCTGTCACTTCGCAACGAGGAACTCGACTTCGGTGATCGCCACGTTGGTGCCGCCGCTCGACGCATAGACCGACGTCACGGTCAGCCGGAACGTGGTGACGCCTGCGGCCGAGACGTCGAACGACTGCGGGTCCTTCGTGTCCTGCAGCTCCAGGTCCTTGGTGGCCACAACGGCACCCGTCGCGTCGAGGAGCGCGACCGTGACGTTGTGCGGGCGCGGACTGCCCTGGAAGTCGGGAACGGCACCCGAGGTGATCAGGATCTTCGAGATGTCAGTGACCGGGCTGAAGCTGGCGCTGATCTCGGGCGCGGGGCTCCCGGTCGCGGGCGCTGCCCAGTACGTGTTGCTGAAGCCGTCGAACGCCGCCTGCGCCGGGTGCCCCTTGACGCTGGCACCGGTCGCCTGGCCGGCGGTTCGCACCGACACCAGGTTCGGGGCGATCTTCTGGCGGATGGAGGAGATCGTCGAGTTGACGCCGTCACGCCAGGCCGGGACGACCGCATAGCCAACGACGGCGCCCACGATCAGGGCCACCACGAGGACCTGCAGCACGGCCCGTACCAGCCTCCCGGCCGACGACCCCTGGCGTGCTCCCCGGCCGTCGGTGCGCATGCTCTTGGGTCGCTCGCCCGCGGCGGCCACTTTCGGCTGGCGGCGGAAGAGCCGCCGGAACCACGGCACCTTCCGAGGCGGGGCGACGACGGCCGTCGCGAGCGACTGCCCGCAGCGCCGACAGAATCGCCTCGTCGGATCGTTGCCGATCCTGCAGTTCCCGCAGATCAGATCGCCGGGGTTCGCCGGGGGAGTCTCGGCCTGCGCCTGGCGGGCGGCCTGCCGGGCGTGCTCAGGCCCGGGCCGGACCGCTACCGGCTGGCGTGACGCCGGCTGGTCGGGTGGCGGCGCTGGCGGCGCCGGGGCTGGCTGCACGGGCGCGGGCGCAACCGGAGGAGCGACGGGACGAGCGGGACGCGCTGAAGGCGGCTGTGACGGTTGGAGGGCGGCGGGGCGCGCTGCGGGTGGCTGGTCCGTCGTCGGGATGGCCACCGGCCGGTCGGCGGCGGGGGGCGGCGCAGCGACGGGGGGCGGTGCCGGCCTGGCAACCTCGACGAACGGTCGCGGCTTCGGGGTCGTGGCGGCCGGTCCGCCCAGGGCCGGGCGGATTCGAGGCTGCGCCTGCGGCACGGTCGGGGGTGGCGCGGGGGCCGCAGCTGGTTCCGGCGCGAGCGCGGCGGGGGGTCCCGGCGCCGGAAGCGGTTCAAGCGCCGGTTCGGGCACCGAGATTGCGGCCAGCGACTCGGGT
>Ga0207926_1000200_pt1 | contig 30799 bp, 30 predicted proteins | sample NGESurdeep072012_8_FD_184454 | JGI IMG/M metagenome (GOLD analysis project Ga0207926, IMG submission 184454) | Arctic peat soil microbial communities from Barrow, Alaska - NGEE Surface sample 210-1 deep-072012 (SPAdes) | ecosystem: Environmental > Terrestrial > Soil > Wetlands > Peat ...
TCTGCTGTTGCATCGCTCTACCAGCCCTCCGCCAAATTTCCTCTCAATCTAAACCGCAGATCGGTGGAAATCGAAGTACTTGTTCAGAGTCTCCCTAAATGACACTGCTTACTTCAGCTACACGATTCCTTGCAACTCGGTACAATCCCAGTTTTGTTTCCCAAAACACCTGGAATGGTAACAATGTGCCGGAGTCTAATACTCTTGGTCCAATCGCTGGCATTTGGTACTCCGACTCAAATTCTCCCGATGTAGGCAGCTATTACAGTATCAGCGTGAGTATTCCCGGCCACTGCTGTCCGGTTAAAAGTCGAAGAGAATCAGCTGGTTGGCGTTTTCGGTGGAATTGGAGTCTGCGTCGACGGCCTGAAGGGTGCATAGAATGGGCGTTTTCTCGAAAAGCGTGAGGCTGAAAATCTGTAGGATCTGATACAGGCTGGCCTCCAGTCCCAGCCGTTTGCGCACGATCGCTACCAGCACATACACCGATACCGCAATCCAGATTTGGGTCTTCACCGCGTTCTCGCTGGTTCCATAGAACGCCTTGATCCGTAGGTGCTGTTTGATCCATTTGAAGAACAGCTCCACCTGCCAGCGCTGCCTGTAGATTTGGGCGATGGTCAGTGCCGGAAGTACAAAGTTGTTGGTCAGGAATTGCAGTCGCCTACCGGTTTCGGCATCGAGATAGCTCACGCGCCGCAGGGCGTCGGGATACACCAAGGCCGACTCATAGGACGACAGAATCACCGTCTGGTCAGAGCGCACGCCCGTGCTTTTGTCGACCGGATGCGAGTAGCGACGCTGGAGCAGCACGTTCGACTTGGTGCGCATCACGAAGAAAGCCGAGCTGAGCGTCAGCACGAACAACCGCTCGAAGTCGATGTATCCTCGGTCCATCACGTAGAACGCGCCCGGCTCGGGCACAATCTGATCCAGCACGTTTACATCGTGCACCTTGCCGTCGGTAATGTGAACAAACGCCGGAATATTGCCGCGCAGATCCAGCAACGTGTGCATCTTGACCGCTGCCTTGCGCCGCCGGAACCGGGCCCACGGGAACAGCGCCAGGCATAAATCGATGGTCGTCGAGTCCAGCGCGTAGAGGCTCTGCTCCAGGGCGACACCCATCGGCTCGCAGGCATAGAGTTCGCGCGCGGTCGCAATCAGCCTCTGCGCGAAGTCGGCGAAGATACGCCAGTCGCGCGATTCGTTCGCCTCCGCCAGGGTGGAGCGTGCCACGCTGGTGCGGAAGCCCATGTGATACAGTTTGCCGCCTACGGCGCGCAGGCAGGTCTCGATGTCCCGCAGGCTCTCCCGATAGGTCAACTGCGCAAAAGCCATCGCCAGATACTGGTCCCAGCAGGAGAACTTCTTGCCGTAACGGTCTCCGTGATAACGGGCAACGCACTTCTGAAATTCCTTGTGGGGAAGATGCTCGATCAGTTGCGCAAACACAGTGCGGCCAGCGTTCATCCCGCATTGTGGCCGCCGCAGTGCCACGCTGCCAACTGGTTTCCGGCCTCTGCGATTTCAAATCGTTCCCGCTGCCTACGGAGCCTATCTCCCTCACAACCAATCGCTTACACCAACTTCACGCAATTTTCCCCGGACAGCAGTGATTCCCGGCAATTGGTCGCGCTTGGGCAGTGCTACGAGAGACTTGCAGATTGAGCTTCTACCGAACTCGGACCCGAAGTCGAATTGGCAAATTACAAACGAATTCGTCTACTCGAGCGCTTGCAATTGCACCACTTTCGACGCACATACTGACCATTACCAAGGCTATTACTATTACCCCAGTTTGGAATTCCTTTTGATGGGACCTCCGTTAACGGCCACTCCCGAACCTGGAACTCTCGCGCTAGTAGGCTTCGGTGTGGCCGGCGTTGCAACCAGGCTTCTTCGCGGACGCAGGTAGCCTAGATGCACCGGTCACGGGCCCGAGCAGAGCCTGGGCCATTTTGACGAACAGGTACCGGAGTTGCCATACTTGTTTTCCGGGGTATTGACCCCAGAAGCGCCGCGTCACGATAAGAAGTGCTTACTCATGCGATCGCCTAAACACTTGGATGCCCCCGCCATCCCACAGGCTTCACGCAATGGCGCTGTGTCCGTTCTTGGTACCGGGTCTATCGGGAACAGGCATCTTCGCGTGCTCCGCGACCTAGTAGGGGCGGATCTCTCGGCGATTCCGGTCCGGGCAATCCGTCGTTCAGAGCTTCGGACCAGCGGGATTGAAGTTCGCAGCAACTTAAAAGAGGCGGTTGCGGCGGGAGCCCGGGCTGTCATCGTAGCCACGGATACGTCTCGTCACGTGACGGATCTTCGGACGGCGCTGGAACTCGGTTGCTCGGTGCTTGTGGAGAAGCCTCTGGCCGCTAGCACTTCGGGCCTCTCAGAGATTGCACGTCTAATCGCCCGAGGTCCCAACCGTGTGTATATCGCTTGCAATCTGCGTTTTGACTTGTCACTTCTGCAGTTTCGCAAACGCCTGCACGAGATCGGAACGGTCCATGCCGTGCGCATCGAGTGCCAATCGTATCTGCCCGATTGGAGGCCCAATCGCGACTACCTGCAAAGTTATTCGGCACGAGCTGGGGAGGGCGGAGTTCTGCTTGACCTGATCCACGAGATCGATTACGCCGTCTGGCTGTTCGGCGCTCCGACGCGAGTATTTGCGCGGCTGCAAAACAGCGGACGCTTGGGCATTGCATCGGAAGAAGCAGCCGATCTCTACTGGGAAACGCCGGATGCGGCAGCGATATCGATTCGACTCGACTATCTGAGTCGCAGCGCGCACCGAACAATGCTTGCGTTCGGCGCGTTTGGAGAGATCGCGTGGGACGGAGTCGCGCAAACAGTCACTCTGCGCCTTAAGGACCAACCGCCCCAGACGGCGCATTTTCCGCAGCAGCGGGACGCCACCATGCAAGATCAGGATGCGGCTTTTCTTCTCGCGGCTCGTGGAGGCGACCCAGGAACCCTCACCACCTTCGAAGACGCTGCAGTTGCGGTCAGCATCTGCGATGCAGCGCGCCTCTCTTCCGCCGGTGGAAAGTTCGAGGCCGTTATGGACTGGAGGAAGGCTTGAGTCTCCATCCCGTATTGGCGGTCATACCCGCCCGGGGCGGGTCGAAAGGCTTGCCTGGAAAGAATATTCTTCCCTTCGCGGGCCTGCCGCTCATCGCACATTCGATTCGTATGGCCGCGCTGTGTCCCGAGATTGACCGCTGTATCGTTTCCACCGACAGCCAACAAATTGCAGACGTCGCGCGCCAGCATGGAGCAGATGTTCCATTCCTGCGTCCCTCGGAACTGGCTCAAGACAACACGCCCATGTGGCCCGTGCTGCAACACGCCTTGCGAGAAATCGAACGTCACACCGGAACCCATTTCGGTTCCTTGTTGCTGTTGGATCCTACATCTCCTGGCCGAATGCCGGACGATGTAGTGCAGGCGCTTCGACTCTTGGAATCTGATCCGCATGCCGCCGGTGTCGTTGCAGTGTCCGAGCCGCCGTTCAATCCCCGCTGGGTTTGCGTCCAGGAAGTCGAGGGATATATGAAGCAACTGGTTCCCCAGACTCATACTTATGTGCGACGCCAGGATGTCCCCCCCGCTTATCGGGTCAATGCACTTTTGTATCTGTGGAGACGCGACCACGTGATGAAGGAAGAAGCGCCCCGCTTCTACGAAGCTCCGCATCGCGTCCTGGTTGTTCCGGACGAGCGGGCCATGCACATCGACGAACCCCGAGACTTTGCACTCGCCGAGTTGTTGCTGCGCGCAGGATTCGTGACGTTTCCCTGGCTGTCAACTCCGCCGAATGGTGGCCAATGAAGGCCCTCAGCGAACTGATGTCGCTCAAAGACCGCGTTGCCGTTATTACCGGCGGCGCGGGCAAGATCGGAGAGGCGTTCGCAGAGGCCTTAGGTGAGTTGGGCGCAACCATCTGTATTTTCGACGTGGCCGAGCACTCCGCTAACGAAAGAGCGCGCCAGATGAGCCAGCGGTTTGCGGTCCAAGCGAGCGCCTTCGTCGCTGACGTAGCGCGCGAGGATTCGGTGCAAGCGGCCGTCTCGGCAGCGGTCGAGCAATTCGGCGGCATCCACATTCTGATCAACAACGCGGCGTATCCCAAGGTGGATCTGACAGACGACGGGGTGGAAGTTGAAACCCAAACCCTGGCTCACTGGAAAGCCAATCTCGATGTTATCTTGACAGGTGCGTTCCTGGTGACCCGGGCTTGTGCTCCCCATTTGCGACGCAGCGGTCATGGATCCATCATTAACATCGCTTCCATCTACGGGTTGCTCGGTCCGGATATGCGGCTGTACGATGGCACCGAAATGGGGAACCCCGCTCACTACGCCGCCGCCAAGGGTGGTATCGTTCAATTGACTCGTTACTGGGCCACGACCTTGGCGCCAGAAGTGCGGGTGAACTGCATTGCTCCGGGAGGTGTGTGGAGGCGGCAGCCCGAGTCGTTTCATGAGCGGTACAAGAGCCGAACTCCCTTAGGGCGCATGGCGACCGAGGAAGACCTGAAGGGCGCTGTCGCATATTTCAGCTCGGACCTGTCGGCGTATGTTACCGGCCAGGTGCTCGCAGTCGATGGCGGGTGGACGTCATGGTGAAGCCAGTCTTCATCGGAACCCGCCCTGTCGGCCCCGGACTGCCCTGCCTGGTCATCGCAGAGGCCGGGGTCAATCACAACGGCAGTCTTGATATGGCGTTGCGACTGGTTGACGCCGCCGTTGAAGCCGGCGCCGACATCGTCAAGTTTCAAACCTTCAAATCGGAAGAGGTCGTTACTCCGCTTGCGCCGAAGGCCGACTATCAGGTGCAAAACACCGGTGCGAGTGAGTCACAGCTCGACATGATCAAGAAGCTCGAACTGCCCGATGATGCATTTCGCACCATCCAGGCGCGTTGCCGCGAGCGTGGCATCACGTTTCTCTCGACGCCATTTGACCCTCGCAGCGCCGACCTGCTTGAAGAAATGGGCGTGGCAGCGTTCAAAGTGGCTAGCGGCGAGATTACCAATCACCCATTTCTCAGCCATGTCGCGCGTAAAGGAAGACCGCTGATTGTTTCAACTGGCATGTCGAATCTCGACGAGGTCGCGGCAGCCCTCGACGTGATTTATGCCGCAGGCAATACGAACCTGGTGCTTCTGCACTGTGTCAGCAACTATCCTGCCGCGCCTGCCAGCGTCAACCTGCGCGCCGTGAAAACGCTCGAAGAACGCTTCAACGTACCCGTGGGATATTCGGATCACACCGAAGGTATTGCGATCGCGATAGGCGCTGCAGCGCTGGGTGCCTGCGTTGTCGAAAAGCATTTCACGCTCGATCGGACGCTTCCCGGTCCAGACCACCGTGCCTCCCTGGAACCGCGAGAGCTTGTCGCGATGGTAAAAGGCATCCGTGATGTGCAATCAGCGGTCGGCGATGGAGTCAAACGACCGGTGGCGGAAGAACTCAGTACGGCTGCAGTTGCGCGCCGTAGTCTGGTCGCTGCACACGACCTTCTTGCCGGAACTGTGTTGACAGACAACATGGTTGCGATTCGGCGCCCTGGGACTGGGCTTCCGCCGTCCGATCTGAATCGGTTGGTGGGACGACAGCTTAAGCAGGACCTGGACGCCGGCGATTTGTTCACGCTGGAGATGCTAATTTGAGAACCATAGGCCTGGTAACCACGAGCCGTGCGGACTATGGAGCATATCGCCCCCTGATGGAGGCAATCCGTGAGGACCCTGCGCTGGACTTGCGGCTGCTCGTCTCGGGAATGCACCTGTCAGCGCAGCACGGATCGACGGTTCGTGCAATCGAGGAAGACGGCTTCGAAATTGCGGAACGTATCGAGATGCTGCTTTCCTCCGATACTCCGGAAAGCACCAGCAAATCGATGGGCTTGGGTGTCATCGGCTTTGCGCAACTCTTTGGCAGATGGCGCCCCGATATCTTGGTCGTTCTCGGCGATCGTTTTGAAATGCATGCTGCGGCATTGGCGGCGATACCGTTCAAGATTCCGGTGGCGCACATTTCCGGGGGAGAAGTCACGGAAGGGGCTATCGATGATGCGCTGCGGCACAGTCTTACTAAGCTGAGTCACCTGCACTTTCCCGCAACCGAAGAGTATGCGCGACGAATCATTCAGCTCGGGGAAGAGCCGTGGCGAGTAATGGTCGCTGGGGAACCCAGCCTCGACCAACTGCACACCCTGCAGATGCTGCCCCGCGAAGAATTGGAACGGCGCTTTGAGCTTCGGCTATCGAGCCCGTTCGTGATGGTGACGTTTCATCCCGTCACGCTTGAGTACGAGAATGCGGAGCTCCAAGTTACCGAACTTCTGGGGGCCATCGAGGCCAGTGGCGTGCCCGCGGTTTTCAGCATGCCGAATGCCGATACAGGCAACCATGTTATCCGCGAGAGAATTCGGCAATTCGTTGCTGAGCACGACGACGCGCGACTGGTCGACAACTTTGGAATCCACGCCTACTTCAGCATGATGACTCTGGCTGCAGCGATGGTGGGCAATTCCTCCAGCGGCCTTCTGGAAGCCGCTTCGTTCCAGTTGCCGGCAGTGAACATAGGTACCCGGCAAGACGGCAGAGTCCGAGCGTGGAATGTGATCGACGTGGGCTATGGCCGAGGTGAGATTTTGCGCGGAATTACCAAGGCCATTTCTCCTGAGTTCCGCGCCTCGTTATGCGGGCTGGTCAATCCGTATGGAACCGGCCACGCGAGCCCCACCATAACGGATCGCCTGCGAACTGTCGAACTTGGAGACCGGTTGATCCGCAAGAAATTCTACGACCTACCCGTCAATCCGGAGAACGATGAAGAAAAGGGACGCCAAGCGAGCCACACTACCACCTGAGCGATGGGAAGTGGGTGGCGAGTTTCATTGGATGGGATTGCCACCGGCGCCATTCATCCCGTGGCCGCAAGCGGCATCCTGGTATCTGCTTGGACGACACGCTCTTGCTGCGCTTCTGCAGTTTCTTCCTCAGGGCTCGCGGCGATTATGGCTGCCAAGTTACTTCTGCTTTGACGTCGCGGATTATTGGCGCTCATTCGTTGAAGTTGCCACCTACCATGACGACCCTCGCCGCGCAGAGCCGGATTGGTCAACCCTTTTCCCTGCGGCAGCGGACATCGTGATCGCAGTGAATTTTTTCGGCGTTCGCAGCGACGAGACCTGGCGCCTTTGGCGTGAACGTAATTCATGCGTGCTGGTGGAAGATCACAGCCACGATCCGGTTTCCGGATGGGCCCTGCGATCCAATGCGGACTACGCCTTCGCTTCGCTTCGCAAGACGGTGCCCGTTCCGGATGGGGCAATTATATGGTCGCCCCGAGGATTGCCATTGCCACCGAGCGGAACCGCCCAACATGCAGGGAGTGCAATGAAATTGGCGGCGATGTTATGGAAGGCGGAGTACCTCGAAGGTCACACGGCGCTTAGCGCAAAGCCGGTCTATCTCAAGTGGCAGCGGGCAGGCGAACATGCGTTTGATCACTCTCAAGTCTGCTTCGTCACAGATTTATCGCAGCAATACGTTTGCGCCGGGGTGCCACTGATATGGCATCGAAGGCGCTCAACTAATGCAACATTCCTGTTGTCGAAACTGCGAGGCGCCAGGAAGCTGCGACCCATTTTTACGAATTGGCCCGACGAGGCAGCGCCTTTGGGTGTAGTGGTCGAGTTTGAGTCCGAGGCGGACCGTGACGCCATCCGTCTCAAACTGAAGGAGCATGGAGTGTATTGCTCGGTCCATTGGCCGGCTGCAAAGGGCTGCTCCTCTATGGCTCGCGATCTGGCGAGACTCTTGCTGACACTCCCGACCGATCAACGATATGGACGCAACTATATGGAGAGAATTGCCGGACTCATCCTCGATCGTTGAGCGGTATCGGCTGAATGATAGGCTATATTCGATACAGAGCCCATAGAAATCAGCAGAGGCGCACCCTGGGCTCACAAAAAAACTGAGTGTTTCCAGTCGTGAGTTTGCCATACATTGTCGTTGGAGCGTCGGGACATGCGAAAGTTCTGGTGGACGCGCTGCGGAAGCAAAACGAGCACGTACTGGGCTTCGTCGACCCGCGCGAAGACTTGTGGGGCAAACAGATTCTTGGAGCGCCGGTGCTGGGAGGAGATGAGGTTGTACTTGAACGCACTCCTTCCAGTATTCATATGGCAAACGGAATTGGGTCTATTGGTTCGGTCGCAAAGCGCAAGCGAGCTTACGAATGGTACGTAGAAAAGGGTTACTTTTTCCCCGCGGTAATCCATCCATCTTCCGTCGTGGGAGATCAAGTGACGATTGGAAAGGGCGTTCAGTTGATGGCAGGATCTGTGGTCCAGACCGGAACGGTCCTAGGCGACAATGTGATTGTGAACACCAACGCTTCCGTAGATCATGACTGTTGGATCGAAGAATACGTTCATGTAGCTCCCGGGGCGGTTCTATCGGGTGGCGTTAAAGTTGGCAAAGGGACACATATCGGGGTTGGCGCGGTCGTCATTCAGGGAATCAGGATTGGCAGCGACTGCATCGTCGCGGCTGGAGCAGTCGTGATACGAGACATTTCCTCAGGCGCGAAAGTCGGAGGCGTTCCCGCTAAGGACTTTTCGCGATGACTGTCACCTAGTAATTTCGCTTCATAATCTGAAGGTTGCGGGTAATCTCCAGGGGCCACCGACATGGCGACCCGACATGGAAGAATCGTCTCGTTTTGTAGCTAAGAGTAGCCTCTGGTAAACTAACGAAACGCGGCGGGGGACTAGGAGTCCCCCCATGCCAGCCCGTGGGGACTCAGCGCCAGCTTCCATCAATTGCAAGTTCCCCCCGAAGTGAGCGATTGCGGACATCCGTTGCATGCGCACTGAGGACACATGTCACAAGCTATATCCATGGTTCCTGATCAGGTATGGGAGCACATTTTTTCTACCAGGGAGTGGGGCAAGTACCCGCCGGAGCACGTGGTGCGTTTTATTGCCCGCAGCTTCTACCGGGATACAGATCGCTCCGCGGTTCGCCTCCTCGAAATCGGCTGCGGTCCTGGCGCCAATGTCTGGTTCATGGCGCGCGAGGGATTCAGGGTCTCCGGTATTGATTGTTCTGCTACGGCAATTCGCAAAGCAGGCGAACGCCTGGCGAAAGAAGGTCTCTCTGCTGATCTTTGCATGGGAGACAATGCCGCTCTGCCTTGGCCGGATAACACGTTTGATGGCGTTCTGGAGAACGTCAGCCTGTACTGTAACGGTAGCGATTCGATTCGCGCAGCCCTGGGCGAGGTCCGGCGCGTGCTGAAGCCAGGCGCGCCATTTCAGTCATCGTTTTTTACCACCAGAACCTGGGGGTATGGCAAAGGAACGGCGATGGAGCCGGACGCATATCGAGACGTCACAGAGGGGCCTATGGCTGGCACGGGTTTCTGCCTGTTTGTCACCCGCGAGCGTTTAGACGAGTTGTTTCAGGATTTTGCAGATGTTGCCGTCGAGCGCATTTCGTGGACCATGGAAAACGAAAACCACTTGGTAGAGCAGTTTGTAATCGCTTGTCGCAACCGCGAAAAATAGGCGATAGGCCACCAGATCCACTTCGCAGTCGGAGCTGATTCTTGCACGAGAGAGTTCGAGCTGCACACAACCCGGAAGAGGCTGCCCCAGTGCAACAATGGACGGCCAGCCATGTACACCTTCCGCTCGTGCCAGAGCAGGCCTCTATTCGCAGCACCATGGAGGTAATCGATCGCTTTGCAAAGGGCATTGCCATTGTGATCGACGGTGAGGGCCGCCTGCTGGCGACGGTTACTGACGGAGACGTGCGCCGCGCCATTCTTGCCGGTGTCAATCTAGACCATCCCGTTTCGCGGCTCCAGAAAGGAGGACAAACCAGGCCTGTCGTCGCCCGTACGGGGACATCGGAGAACGCCCTCCTCGCATTGATGGCGCAATACAGCATCCGCCAGATCCCACTTTTGGATGAAGCTGGCCGAGTCTGCGGACTCGCGGTGCTGCACGAACTCCTCCAGCAGACCGAACTGCCTGTCACCGGTGTGATCATGGCTGGAGGATACGGCAAGAGACTTATGCCGCTGACGGAAGCGGTTCCCAAACCCATGCTCCCGGTTAATGGGCGCCCATTGTTGGAATACACTCTGGCAAAGCTTCGACAGTCGGGAATTCGTAGCGTAAACGTTGCGACGCATCATCTCAGCCAGAGTATCGTTGATCACTTCGAAGATGGCTCCAAGTTCGGATTGCAATTGCAGTACTTCGAGGAAATCGAGCCTTTGGGTACTGCGGGGGGTCTGGCGAGTATGGCCAGCGGGACCGATCCGCTGCTGGTAATCAACGGCGATGTTCTTACCAGCGTCGATGTCCGGTCTATGCTCGACTTTCATCGCGAACACCGCGCATCACTTACCGTTGGTGTGCGGCAATACGATATCGAGGTGCCTTTCGGAGTCGTCGAAACCGAAGGAGTTCAGATAACCCGCATACAAGAGAAGCCCATCTTGAGGCACTTCATCAATGCGGGAATCTATTTGCTTGATCGAGATGTCTGCCGACTCGTGCCCGTTGGCCGGCGGTTTGATATGACCGACCTGATCGCCGCGGTAATCGAATCCGGCCGCACCGTCATCTGCTTTCCGGTTCGAGAATACTGGATTGATATAGGCCGCATCGAGCAGTATCACAAGGCAGAGCTCGATGTGGCAGCGGGGATAGTTTGAGCAACGGAACTTGGAAAGACCGCACAGTGCTGGTCACCGGAGCAGGCGGTTTTATTGGCAGCCACCTGGTCGAGCGACTAGTCGAACTCGGCGCTGATGTGCGCGCTCTGGTTCGTTACACCTCTACCGGACACGCGGGATGGCTCGACTCGTCGCCGGTGAGAGGGGACGTAGACGTCGTGCTCGGCGATATTCGCGACTTTGAAAGTGTGCAGGGGGCAATGTGCGGCCGGTCCGTAGTGTTTCACCTGGCGGCGCTGATTGGCATTCCGTACTCGTATCGCGCGGCTCAATCCTACGTGCGCACGAACATTGAGGGTACGCTCAACGTTCTGCAGGCGGCCCGCGATCAAGCTACCGATCGCATAGTCTGCACCTCAACCAGCGAAGTCTACGGTAGTGCGCAGTACGTACCCATCAACGAAGAGCATCCGTTGCAAGGCCAGTCGCCATACTCCGCTAGCAAGATTGGCGCTGACAAGATCGCGGAGTCCTATTACCTCTCGTTCGGCCTGCCGGTTTCGATCGTTCGTCCCTTCAATACCTACGGTCCACGGCAATCGACGCGCGCCGTAATCCCTACCATCATCACCCAGGCCCTTGCCGGTTCCGAAGTCCGTGTTGGAGCGCTATCTCCAACCCGCGACTTTAATTACGTAGCTGATACAGTCGAGGGCTTTCTCTGTGCGGCCAGCGAACCCCAGGCAATCGGAAGAACTATTAACTTTGGCTCTGGGCTCGAGACTAGCATCGAGGACCTTGCCCGATTGATCGGCAACCTCCTGGGCAAAGACCTGACCCTCGTTCCTGAGGAGCAGAGAGTGCGTCCTGAGAACAGCGAGGTCGAGAGGCTCTGTGCGGACTCTGGGTTGGCTCAGCGGCTTCTTGGTTGGCGATCTCGCGTCAGTCTGGAGCAAGGGCTTCGCCAAACCATCGCATGGACGGGAGACAATCTCGGAAATTATCGCATCCAAGAATATGCCGTTTGAACTGGGATTTAAGCCCGGCGCGCCGCTAGCGGCTGTTGTGACTCTGTCGAAATGGTGTCCCGCGTGAGCCAAATGATCGAGCCCTTGCCGGCTGCCCACCCAACTAAGTCCCGGCCTATCGTCATGCGAGACCTCGTCCGCCGGGTCGCAGGCGATTCAGCGTTGTACGGTCTGGCCAACTTCGGCATCCGCGCGCTCAACTTTTTACTGCTTCCGTTGTACACCCGCTTCCTGACTCCCACTGATTACGGTTTGATCACGCTAGCAGAGACATTCGCGGCGTTCCTCGCGCTGGTCATTGGACTCGGCTTCGACAGCGCCCTCCAGCGGCTCTACTTTCATTACGTCGATGATCCCAGCGCGTTGGCCTCGTACTTAGGAAGCACGATCAAGTTCGCGCTGATGGCTTCCGCATTTGCCGTGCTCCTCACCACCACCGCCGGGACTCCCATCCTGCATGCATTTGCTCCTCGTTTTGATGTTCCGTATCGCTTTCTGATTTGGGCAATCGTCACTGCTGCCGCAGCGCAGTTTCTTCAATACAAGTTGCTTGTCTTCCAGTCAGAGGGCAAACCGCAGCGCTACATTTCCCTCTCCGTCGCTTCGTTCGTACTTACCGCGTCGTTCGCCGTGGCGCTCGTAGTATTTGCGCATCGCGGAGCCAGTGGCATGCTCGTGGGAAAGCTCACCGCATCTCTGATTGGCCTGTGCCTTACTCTAGTCCTCTTTTCGGGGGCTCTCCGCGCGCCATTTCACTGGAACTACGTGCGCGAAACTCTGGCGATCGGCGTTCCCCTGGTGCCACATCAACTCATGGCCGGGGGCTTGATGGTGGCCGACCGCTTCATCCTCGGCTATTACCGTAATCTCAGCGAGGTTGGTGTTTATTCCATCGCGTACACCCTGGGCGGCGTGATGTCTCTGGTGACTTTGTCTCTGAGCCAAGCCTGGGCGCCGACTTACTACGATCTCGCCCGCAAGGAAGAAGCGGGCCGCCGCGCTATGGGCCGCATCTGCTCGGAGTTGGCGGTCGTATTGTCGGCTGTAGCGTGCTTCGGAGCTCTCATCGCGCGAGATTTCATTGCCCACTTCCTCGACCACCGTTACATGGCTGCGGGACGTATCGTTCCGTGGATCATCGGTGCATATTTCGCGCATTCCATCTTCAGTATGTTCAGCCTCGCCGTAGTACAAGCGAGGCGGACGCAATGGCTGATGCCGGTAAGCTTTGTCGCTTTCGTCGTTAATACCGCCATGAACTTTGCGCTGATCCCTCGTTGGGGAATGTATGGTGCGGCCTATGCTACCATCGTTGCATATGTCGTCGAAGCGCTCGTGATGTATTTCGTCGCCCAACGTCTCTATCCGCTGAAATATGACCTGCGCCGGATATTTGCGTCAGTCGGCGTGTTTCTCATCGCACTTATCACGACGCAGGTGAACTGGTCCGACGGGCATCGACTGCTTGCGCTAGCTGTGGTCGGTTTGTTGTGTCTGAGCCTATTGGCCGCGCTGGGGTTAAAGCACGCGATTTCTCTGATGCAAACGCGGCGCGCCGTTTAGCCGATGATCAAGTCACTCATCAAGAAGCTGCCGCATCCGCTCTTGCTGCGCCTCTACCACGCATATTATCTGCGGCAACAGCGTTCGTTGGCTCTTGAGTTGGCTCGCGCAACCAGACTGCCGCTGCTCGACACTTTGAAGCTGTCTTCCCTCAAGACTAGTAACACGGTTTTCATACTGGGCAGCGGTTGGTCGATCAACGAGATTCCCGATAAGCGTTGGCATGTCATAGGGCGGCACGACACGATTGGTTTCAACTTATGGCCGGTGCACCCTTTCGTGCCACGTATTTTTGTCTTTGAAAATCGCTGCACCAGCGTTCAGCAGGAGTTGTATCGCGCATTCTTTACCACCATCGAGCACCGTGCACAGGATTATCAGGACACCATAAAGATCGCCACCGAACCGTTTCCTCAAACAGAGAGGCAGCTTTTGCACGAATTGCCGTCGGCATTTCGTAAGAATCTCTACGTTGGCTACACCGCTCCGATTACGGCGCGAAACGAGTCTGAACTCGAAGCCGGTATCCGCTTTTTGCGTTCCGGCGGCGTCTTTGAGCCTGCCGATAAAGTGGAATGGCTGTTCAAGTACGGCGGATCTGTGATCGCGGTGCTGAGCCTGGCCGCGCGAATGAGCTACAAGCGCATCGTGCTGTGCGGCATTGACCTAGGCACGCAGGATTACTTCTACCATCATCGCGAGCGCTATCCTGAAAGCGCCGATTGGGAATTCGCACCGCGCCAGGACATTCACCTGACAGCGCGTCGTCTGCCATGGATGGTGCCCGCCCAGCAGGTTATCCAGGCGTTTAAGAAAGTCGTACTCGATCCCGCTGGGATAGAGCTGTTCGTGGAAAACCGCAGCTCAACTTTGTTTCCCGCAATTGCGGACGCTCCGGCACTAATTTGGGATATGCTGGCCAGGTAGAAAGCGTAGGCGAGCGTCCTACTGCGTCTGCTCTCGACGGATCCCCTGCCTACCATCTGCGACGGTGCACGAGTCGGTCTACCACGGTTATTCCGTCAAGCTGGTTGAAAGTGTGGCAGCCGAGGATGCCATTCCAAGGTGTTCGGAGGCGGCCGATCTCAACCTCTTCAAAATCGGAAACGGTCAGCCGCGTGATCTTGTTAAAGACGACCTCGCCCCCGTACTGTACCGAGCAATCCTGAGCTGGACGGATGACATCTTCTCCGCTCCGGAAAATCCGTCCCGCAGGCCTGCTGCCGCGCGAGTCAGACTTCACGGGATTACCAGGAATCTGGAACCAGGGCCCTCGCGGCGTGTCGGAATACAGAATGTAAAGTTCGCAGTTGACGTCGACGAACATCCACCAGCGCGCATCCTGAAACCAAAGAGTGGCGTCCGCTCCGGCAAAGTTGTCGATCAGCACCGTGTCGAGTTCCCACTGGTCGGGAAATTGAACGCACCGATAGAGCTCGACTCGGCCGGAAGCTATTGTCTCGGGGAGCATCAGTAGCTCGCCTTCATGCTCGAAAATAAACGGATACGACAGGTGGTAAGGGCGCTCGAGCACTCTTGTAGGTCCTGACCATGCTCCCGACGCCGACCTCGACAACACAGCGATATGGCCTATGCACGTGTCGTAGGGATACTCCTCGAAGAACACATGCAAGGCACCGTCCCGTTGTAGCAGAAACGGATCGGCCCAGAAGCGATCCGCTGGCGGTGCGAGTATCTCGGGATCGCTGTCGAGACTGAAATTCTTGGTCGTGCCGAGTGCCAACTGCCACTGCTCGATATCCAAGACCGATGCCCCGGCGTATTTTCCAAATCGTTCCAACAAACGCAGCACCGCAAAGTTAGATCGCCGGGTTGCCCCGTCGTGAGAGCCAACAGCTTGGCTGAGATCTGGCTTGGCGAGTAGCGTGCGGATTGTCTGCGGTGGAATCCAACGGCGCAGAAGCTCGGATGCTTTGGTGACCAACCCAAGCTGATTCCTCATCCAACTGCGCGGGTCGGTGCGTCCTACGATAGTCTCAAGCATCCGTGACTGACCGCAGGGGAAGGTTGTTTCCACGAGCGAAACGGTACTGAGCGATCGCTCAACAACTTCCCACAGCCCGGGCGCATTGTGTTGACGCTGGCCTGCTCCGAACTGGAATCTCCAGACCGGTATCGCGATCCGGTCGAGACAGGCTTGGTCTGCTTCTGGCGTAACGAGGAGGACATCAGCACAACATCCCGCCAGTAGAGCCGCAAGTCGGTCGACTTCATGAGCACCGAATGCCGCTACCTCCTCGCCGCTGCTTGCTGCGATGTCGATGTCCTGCAAGGCATTGTCCGGGGAAAGATAGCGCTTGCGTTCCCACCTTGCATACAACTCAACGATCCACGGATGGGCCGGCTTCGGCAACCCCGATATGCTTGCAATAGCCGCCAGAACTATACGGCCCTCAGTCACTGCGGCTTGCAATGTTTCCCACATCCAACGCGGGCATTTGCCTTCCACACTTAAAAGTGCGAGCCGAAAACCTCCACTATTTTGCATGGTCGGGCACATGAATCATAACTCCGAACTCGGCTTGCCAATCGACGGAGCATTAACACGGCCATGCCGCGCCGAGAATTACTCGACGTAAGATTACCTCGTGCGGATTCATCATTGCCTGTGGCTGGGCCGATTCAGTGCTACCCGTGGCTGGTAGGACCGATTTCCGCAAGGCGCTCTGCCCATATCATAACCTGTATTATCGAAGGTAACCAACGACGATATGTGTCGCAGAATGCCCTTGGCCGGGTCCCTGAGTTGATGCAGTCATGCTAGGTACGGAAAGTGTAGCGGGGACGATTTGGGTTGTTCCCTTGCCTGACCCAGGAAGCTAGATAAATGGTCGACCTTCACTGTCACATCCTGCCGGCAATCGATGACGGCTCAACCTCGTGGGAGGAAACGTCTGAAATGTGCCGGATCGCCGCCCAAGATGGCGTGCTACACATCGTGGCTACCCCGCACGCCAATCACAAGTACAGCTACGATCGCGAGTATTTTGAGCCTATGCGGCAAAGGCTGCAAGCCACCTGCGGCCATCTGCTGAACTTCAGCCTGGGTTGCGATTTTCACTTATCGTATGAAAACATCGAGGACGCTCTTCGCCATCCCAGGCGGTACACCATCGCAAACTCGAACTATCTGCTGGTTGAGTTCAATGACTTCAGTCTCATGCCTGTGATCCGGCAGGGCATCTTTCGCCTGGTCAGCGGCGGCATAATACCGATCGTGACCCATCCGGAACGCAATCCGGTCCTGCTGGATAGGCATGAGAAGGTTCTGGAACTGATTGACTGTGGCTGCCTGATTCAGGTCACCGCAAGCTCTTTCACGGGTCATTGGGGAGAGCGGCCTCAGCAAATGGCAGAGTGGCTTCTGTTGCGCGATGCGGTTCACGTCGTTGCCAGCGACGCCCACGACACGCGGCACCGTCCCCCGGTCTTGTCGGCTGCCTACGAACGGGTCAGAATCCTCACCAACAAGTCCGTGGCCCAGACTCTCTTCGTCGACAACCCAGGGGCGATTGTTTCGGCGGAGCCGCCGATCCAGCGCGAAGTACCTCCTCCAGGTTCTCCCGTAGATCGCTAGTCGATGGCTCAATGCGAGCCGTCCGCTGACGTCACCCTCACTGTGGCTGTGGTTGCGGTTGCGGGTTTGGAGTTTCGGCGGGCTTTGCCTCTGCCGACGGTGCATCCGGCGTGATCTGTATCTTCCCGCTGCTTGTTCCAGCTTGGCCCGCTGACGCCGACTGACTCCAACGCGTCAAATACGGAAACATCGGCGTCACCTCAAAAGGCATCTTCTCGGCTGCCGACATCAACCGGACCGGCTGGCTCTTCTTGATGCTCAGTTGGTCGTTCCACGCGTCGAGCTTGATGCGTCCGCCCAACGGCAACGCAGCGATTTGCTTGAGGTCTCGTGACTCGAGGGCGGGAGCGGTCGAGACCAGGCTCGCCATGCGGGTCCCCGTCTCCGCAGACTGCAGTGGATTGCTGAACTGGCCCTTGATCAGATTGGTTAGCTGGGGAGCCTCCGCTTGCATCGCTGAGAAGAAGAGCCCGGCAGAAGCCAGCTTGTCCTTGTAGGGAGAATTCTGCAGCAATTGCATCGCCTTTGCGTCGGCTTCCTTCTCCTCTTCTGGGGTGCGCTTCATCGCGATATTGCTGATCGTCGTCTCATCTGGGAAGATCATCCGGTCGCTGAAAGCGTACTTTTCGTTGATTCCATGGGAGAGTACGATGTGCCCCATTTCGTGTGCCAGAACAGCCGCCAGCGAAGCCTCGTCGGGCAGCGCGTCCAATAGCCCGCGGCTCACCACGATGGTGTGTCCAATCGTGAAGCTCTCCATCGGCTGCGTCAGCAGGACCCGGCAGCGGATCTCCGGCTCGACCTCGAGATTGTTCGTGACTTCGAGGTTTTGAACTACCGTGTTGAGCACCTTGTCGACTTCGCCCTCTGGCGCCAGCAAAGCCGCCCGCTGCAACCGATCGAGAACATTGTCTTCCGCCTGTCGTTCCCAGGCCCGCTGCGCCGCGACCGTCGTCAGGTCCTGTTTGGAATTGCTCTGGTCCTTCACTTTGTCAGGGGAGTCCACAACAATATCGGTGAATTCGCCGCTCTTGTTGGGACGCACGACATCGTAGCCCCACAACAGCGTCTGGGCGCGGAAGTCCCAATGATCGTTTCCGCGAGTGAGGTCTGTCTCTTCGCTGTACACATAGGCTGGCAACCACTGATCGTTGCCCATGTTCAGCCGCCAGCTATCGAAGTGCATGAACTCGCCATGCTTGGGATGCGGCGTATAGGTTCCATTGAAGCGCACAATCGCGTAATCCTGGTCTTCGACCCAGATACGTCCAACGAACATCGCCCTCGTCTGCGGCTGTTTGGGCTGCACATCGACAACCAGGGTTCTCACATCCCCCAGAAACTCACGACGAACGAATCGGAAATCGTAGTGCTGCCGGTCGAATGAGCTCGCGTCCATCAGGATCATTTGGGCAAAACCATCCGACATGAATCCACCGGATTGCGACTTCTTCTGGCCCTTCTTATTCTTATTCCGGGTCAGCTTCATGGTGCCGAAGATCTTCTGCAATGAACTGGTCTGTGGCTCTTTCTCTTGCGGCAGGAAGTTCACGTCGTCCACACCCGTCTGCAGTTTCACCCGTCCCAGGAAGTACTGGTCGCTCACCGGTACCGAACCGAGGTCTTTGTCCGGACGCATATTCTGGATGTACGTCTCCACCATCGGGTTGTATTCCCTCAGGTTCTTGACAAACAACAATTCCCTGGTCGAGATCTTTTCGACGATTGGGTCGAACTTGGGATCTGCCTCCCAAGGCTGGAGTTGACTCTGCACTTTTGGTTTCTTCTTCGCCGCTGCGTTGGTCGATACGCCACACACGACAAACAGGGTAAGCGCAGCTGCTACGCGAAATTGCCATATTTTCGACATCTATTCCTCCAGCACTGCCTCAGGACAAACGGAAGACGATTTTCAGACGGCCTTGGGCATCAACCGCCTGGCCATCCCGCCGTGCCGGCGCAAAGCGGATCCTTTCGGCGGCCTTCACCGCCGACTCGTCCAAGCCATAACCCAAACCTTGCACCACACGGATAACGTGAACCTGGCCCGTCGCGCTAAACTCGACTTCCAGTTCCACATCTCCTTCGATCTTCCGTTGGCGTGCTTCTAACGTGTAAGACGGAGAGGGCTTGCTTAACAAAGAAACGGGCGTGTCTTTTGAAACGGCGGCGGCTGGTCGCTTCGGCGCCTCGCTGGGAGCAGGCTCTGCCGAGGCGAAGTTAGTCGTGCGCACTTTTCCGTCTCCCCGGCTACCGGTACCCCCACCCCCCGGTCCGGCGATGCCATTTCCAAATCCGGCGCTGGCGACTGTGCCCTTGATCCCTTTTTCTCCCCCAGTCCCGTTTCCAGTTCCCGGACCTGACGGGAGGTCGAACGAGCCAACCTTTGCTATCACCGGACCTTTGCCCGTGCTGTTGTTATTCACAGGCACTCCGTTTGGATCGCCAAACCCACCAGTCTGAACCTGACGGGGCGGCTTTGGTAGCGTCACCGGCGCCGAGCTGCCAGCTAGCACCGGACTCCGCAGGGCATCTGGCTTCGTGACCGCAGTCACGGTCGGAGGCGTCACCTTGGCAACCTGCACTTTCGGCACTTCGTTCCGCACTTCGATCGGCGGAGCCACCAACGGAGGCTTAGCCTGAACTTTCGGAGGAATGATGGGCTTGGCCGGCTCCTTTTTCGCCTCAATCACTGGCTCGGGTTCTTTCGGAGCGGGCTCCAGTACCGGGGCAACCAAGTGGACGCTTTCCCGGGTGTCGACGGACTGCAACACTGGGGCCATGAACGAAATGCTTGTATTGACGACAAATACCAGCGCGGCGATCTGTACCAGAAAGCTGGCGGCAAACGTACTCCAATGAATCGGGGCTTCAGGCAGCAGCGGTGCGAAAGGGTTTTCTGGAACCGCTTTTCCCATCGTCTCCATGTGAGGTTCCCTCATGCAGTTTCGACGAAGGGCGTTACTCTCTGCCTCTGGACTTTCCCCAGGGGTGGCCTGATCCTGCAACGTGGCGTTTTACAGGATCTGTTACGGAGGCGCGAACAACTCAAACCGCTCTACTGACGGTCGAACAGTGGCTGTAGCCTACCATCTTTTGTTCTCACTGCCAAGGCTATGACCATGGCTCAAAAAGTCGAAACTCATTCGTCTCGACAGCTCGCGCAACATATTTCCAATCTACCATGTAAATTCTGACCACCAACCGCATGCCAGCAATGACATGCCGCGACTTCAACTCGTTCGGACGGTCGCCACACATACGCTACCCACTCCGGCTAGGACCCTGGGTTCATTGACCTACCAGCTTCGGTGCCGCCTCAAATACATCGGCCGTCGAGTCCACTGACTCTGGCTGACGCTTACGCTCGAATCGTCGCCGTTACCTCAGATGCAATTCCGCCTCCGTCCTCTGCATATAAAACCCTTAGAAACGCTCCGGATCGTCCGTATGCAGGCCACCCCAGCAGCATGGCACGTTCCTAGGCCTGCCCCCGACCATCCCATAATGGAAACTGCGGGGGGTTTTCCCATTTTCGGAGTATGAAAATGGGTTCACTCGTTATCTTCGTAATTCCACTCTGCGCTCCCGCCGATGGGTAAGCAGTATCGAGGTGATACTGATGCCTGTCGCTGTAGTCCCTGTCTACCGGCGGACGGCGGTTCCCAAGAAAACGTCTTCGTCCGGATCCACGCTTCACTCAACTCTTCATCAACCCTTGCAGATCGTAAGTCAATTAATGGCGGCCATTCTGGGCCTCCATCTGACATCGTCACGACGTCGGGACCTTGTGACGATACTGGCCCCGGCGGTTCTGCTTCTAGTTGCCGCCTTGACCGGATGTGGAGGAAGCCAATATGCTCCCACTCCAACTTGTGCAGCTACCAGCTTCGACAATCGAACGAACGGTGCTGCGACCGAGTCTCAGCTCCAAACGCTTTGGCAGCAGGCACAACAGGAGTTGGCAAACCAGACCATTACTCTGAATCCTGTGTCTGTGCTCGTGAACGGTGGGGTTCTGCAAACGGTTTCACCGGACTCGCGTGCCACGACCGTACAGCCGCAGTGTACTGCCGTCATCGCCGTACCCGACCTGACTGTCGTACAACTGCAAGCCGAGAATCCCGGTGTCGCACTGCAGCACAACACGGATCCTACCGGGGTAATCCACTGCCCCGACGGCGCTCTGGCTAAGTATTGCCACTCCTATACCGCCAGCAACAACCGGGCCGCATACGTCTCCGCATCTCAGGTGTTGAACTTCGGCGCCACAGGATGGGAGTTCGAGAACATCATTCTTGCCCGCTTGGGGTACAACACCGCTGGCCGATGAAACTTTGTCTAAAGTCCCTTCGGAGGAGCAATCTCCACTCTGGCGATAACCAACACCGACCCGGTCCCGTCCCTAACAAGTCTCCCTGCAGGCGGGCTATGCCGATCGAGATCGGACCAGCGGAGGTCGAAGCTTCTGTTGCATTCGGCTCACCCCGAACCCCACCGGGGAAGATACCGCCCGTTACTACGGAGAACACCCTATTGTTACCGCCGGCGAATGAAAGCTAAGGTGTCTAGGCCAGTACTGATGCGGGCCTGACTCTCGTGTCCGATGATGCGTTAATTGCACCAGCAGATCGGTTCGTACCGTTCCAACGGCATCGCCTCGGCGGCAGACGCCTGACGAGCAAATAGACCGTCGCAAGGTTAAGGTGGACGCTCGAAGGAGTTGAATGTCGCAGCTGAACATCGAGATTCCGGAGACCAATCGCAAAGCACACGCGAGCCCCGGTGCGTCGCTTCGGCGCGGTCATCAGCGAGGAATCACTCCAGAAGGCCACGCACCTCTCCCTTCTTCTCCACCATCCGACAGCGGCCCAGGACAAACTGCTGCTGGCAAGGATCGGAAGCCTCTGGATCGAAAAAGTAAGATCCGTCGTGCGTTGGCTGTGCTCGGGCCGGGACTCGTCACCGGCGCTTCGGACGACGACCCCAGCGGTATTGCCACCTATTCCCAGGTGGGCGCGCAGTTCGGCTACGGAATGCTGTGGACGATGGTCCTCTCCTATCCGCTGATGGCAGCGATCCAGGAGATCAGCGCCCGCGTGGGACGGGTAACGGGCTGTGGCATTTCCGCCAATCTGCGACGATGCTACCCGCGATGGCTGCTTCGATTCGCAGTAACTCTGGTGCTTGTCGCTAACGTCTTCAATCTGGGAGCGGATGTCGGCGCCATGGGTGCTGCCGCCCAGCTTCTGTTGCCGGCAAGAACGTGGCTCTACATTGTACTTTTCGGAGTTGCGTCGTTGCTGTTGCAGATTCTTGTGCCCTACTCGAGTTACGTGAAGTACTTGAAGTGGCTGACGCTTTCTCTTTTTGCCTATGTCGCAACTGCATTCTTCGTGCATTTGTCGTGGTACCAGGTGCTGCACGCGACTCTTCTCCCGCATTTGGCGTGGAGTAAGGACTACCTGATGGGCCTGATTGCAGTCTTAGGCACGACAATCAGTCCTTATCTTTTCTTCTGGCAAGCCTCGCAAGAGGTGGAAGAGGTCAAAAATAATCGGGGCGAAGAAGCGCTGAAACGCGTGCCGCGACAAGCGCCCGCCCAATTGGGACGCATTCGGAAGGATACTTACCTGGGAATGGCGCTGTCCAATCTCGTCGCGTTCTTTATCATCTTGACCACGGCTGCCACCTTGCATGCTCATGGCCAGACTGATGTCGCCACGGCGGCGCAAGCAGCACAGGCATTGGCACCGCTTGCGGGACGTTGGGCTGCCGGACTCTTCGTGTGCGGCATTATCGGCACAGGCATGCTGGCGATCCCCGTTCTAGCCGGCTCGGCTGCATACGCCATCGGGGAATCCTTCAAGTGGCCCGCCAGTCTGAAGAAGAAACCGGAACAGGCAGTCGGTTTCTACCTGACAATTGGCGCGGCAACGCTGGCCGGCGTCGGCTTGAACTTCCTCCACATTGATCCCATACGAGCTCTGTTCTGGGCTGCCGTTTTGAATGGTATGCTCGCCGCGCCCTTGATGGCAGTCATCATGCACATGGCTGCTAGCCGCGACGTGATGGACAAGTTCACCATACCTCTGTACTTGCGAGTCGCTGGCTGGACCGCAACCGCGGTCATGTTCGGCGTATCGATTGGGGTAATTGCGACGTGGAAATCGTCTTGATGGGCATTCGTAGTGAATCGAGGAGTGCTGAGATGCAGCCCCACGCTACTCGCTGATCTCAGTTGCCAACGCTGTAATCTTTCGCGCCTGGAGATATGCTAAAGTTCCTGCTCTCGCTTGATCGCTAGCTGTATGTGGAGCCTCTCTCCCAATTCGTACAAGGCAGCCTTCGCGGTGGTATTCGCCGTCCTCGTAGGAATAGGCATCACCTCATACGTGATGTCTGACCGCTTCGCCAATAGCGAGGAATCGGTCATCCATACCCATGAAGTTATCTCCGAGCTGAAAAGTGTATCGGCTGAGCTCAGTGAGGCCGAGAGTGCGCGTTGGGGATTCGTTCTGATCGGCGACCGTACTCTGCTGATTGAATTTGACGTCGCGCGCGAGACCCTCCCTCGCCACTTGCAGTCGCTGCAATCGAAGACGGTCGACAACCCGCGGCAACAGCAGGGTCTTGCGCAGCTCCAGCCACTCGTCGCCCAGAGACTGGCACTCCTCCATGAATCCATCCAATCACAACAGCAAAGTCCTGCAAGCATGGAACGTCAACTCGAACTTACTCGGCAGGGTGTGGCTTTGGACGACAGAATTCGTCCGCTGCTCGATGATTTGGAGCAGGAGGAGTACCGGTTGCTGCTGGATCGTTCGCGTGTTTCGGCCACCCGGCAGCATAGGGCCACCATGCTCCTGGTGCTTGCCTTTCTTCTGGCTTCAATGCTGTTGGTGTCCTTGTTTCTCATTATGAGCGCCGAAGTCACCCGCAGGGCCTGGGCCGAGGCGGAAGCCAAGGAAAACGAAGAGAAGTTCCGCCTGCTGGTAAACGGCATCCAGGACCACGCCGTCATCCGAGTTGACCTCGAGGGACGCATTACAACTTGGAATCTGGGGGCCAAACGGCTGTTTGGCTTCGACTACTCGGAGATTCTTGGCGAACCCTTCCACCGTCTTTACAACGCTTGCGAGCAGGACACACCACAGCGGCATTTGAAGACCGCCCTCGAAGTGGGTCATGTGAATGATGAATGTAAGCAGATTCGAAAGGACGGCACGCAGTTCTGGGCCACTGCCGATATCACCCTTTTGAGAGATGAACAAAGTCAGCCGCGGGGATATGCCGTCATCACCCGCGACATCACCGAACGCCGGCAGCAAAGGGAGGAGATTGAGCACCGTGAGGCGCAGCTCAATGCCTTCTTCTCTAACGCTCCCGTGGGGCTTGCGATCATTGATAAGGATCTCTGCTTTCAGCGCATCAATGAGCCGTTCGCTCAGCTCAATCGGCTGGATTCCAACGCACAAGTGGGCAAACCGTTAAAAGATGTCATCGCCGATCTCTCTCACCAGATCGATCCTCTCCTTCGCAAGGTCGCCCGCACGGGTGAGCCAATACTGAACCAGGAGATTAGGGGGCCCGTCCCTTCCACGCCTGGCGTGACCGGATGGTGGCTGAAATCGTTCTTTCCGATTGCCAAGGATGGCAATGTAGTTACCCAGATGGGTATCGTTGTTCAGGACATCACCGGACTTAAGCGAGCGGAAACATCGGTACGCCGCCTGAGCGGACGACTTCTCCAGATAAGGGACGATGAGCGGCGGCGTCTCGCCCGCGATCTTCACGACTCGCTTGGCCAGACCCTTACCGCGGTAAAGTTGAACCTTTCCTACCTCGGACGCGACACCTCAAATCTGGATGAGCGCGGCCAGAATGCTGTGACGGAGAGTAAGGAACTCATCGACAACGCGTTGAAGGAAGTTCGGACACTCTCCCACTTGTTACATCCTCCCATGCTGGATGATGTAGGACTGGTGGCCGCCATCCGCTGGTTCACCAACGGTTTTGCGCAGCGAAGTTCCATTCAGGTGGATCTGAGCTTGCCTGCGAACTTGCCCAGGCTACCCACAGAACTGGAGACCGCAATTTTTCGTGTCGTTCAGGAGAGCCTGACCAACGTGCACCGTCATTCTGGCAGCGCCACGGCCGCCGTCCGCATGGAGACGGAGGCTGATCGGCTTCATCTTTTCGTGATTGACCAGGGTCGCGGCATGACCTCCGATCAGTTGTTGTTCCGCCCGGAAAACGCAATCATTGGAGTCGGCCTGTTGGGAATGCGAGAGCGCTTGCGCCAGCTTCGAGGCGAGTTGGAAATAACATCAAGTAGCGATGGAACAAGGATTCACGTCATAATCCCACTAAGTGAGGCAGCATGAGTGCTTTGAGAGTATTGATTGCAGATGATCACGATGTCGTTCGAAAAGGTCTGAAAATGCTCATCGAAGAGCGCCCGGGCTGGCAGGTCTGCGGAGAAGCCCGATCCGGTCGTGAGGCTGTCGAACGGTGCGCGCGGTTGAGTCCTGACGTCATTGTCATTGACATCAGCATGCCTGACTTGAACGGTCTCGAGGCGACTCGGCAGATTCGGAAGGCGTGCCCCAAGACAGAAGTGCTGGTAATCACCCACCACGATTCGGACGAAATGGCGGCAGAGGTCATGGATGCGGGTGCGCGCGGGTATGTTCTGAAGTCTGATTCCGACACCGACCTGGTTCGTGCCATCGAGGCCCTCAGTCATCACAAGCCGTTCTTCACCTCCCGTATCACCGAAATGTTTCTAGCCAATCGCGGCAGCCGAGTCACCGACCCTGTGGAGATGATGCGCCATCGGCTCACCATGCGGGAACGCGAAATCCTCCAGCTTCTCGCTGAGGGAAAGACGGCCAAAGAAGTGGCTACGATTCTCGGCATTGCCGTTAAGACGTCCGACACCCATCGGACCAACATCATGCGGAAGCTCGATGTGCACTCAGTGGCTGAACTGGTGCGCTATGCAATCCGCAACAGGGTGGTCGAGCCCTGAATTGACTCGCAATCTACGTAGTTCGCCGTATGTACACGGCAGCTGCGGTGCGGTCAAATGAACTGTGCGTTGGGTTGGGAAACATGTCTTCTACCCGGGTATTGCTGTCCGATGATCACTCGTTCATGCGCCGCGGCTTGCGCAACATACTCGAAGCCACCGAACACTATGAAGTATGTGGAGAGGCTGGCGACGGCGTCCAGACCCTGAAGCTGGCAAACCAACTCGCTCCTGACATTCTGATTCTCGACATCTCCATGCCGTCGCCTAACGGTTTGGAGGTGGCGTCACAACTCCGCCAGGCGCTTCCCAAAACGAAGATCTTAATGATCACCATGCATGACTCGGAAGAAATGTTGCGCGCCGCGGCCGCGGCGGGGGCATCCGGATTTCTCCTCAAGTCCGATGCAGAGGAACTGCTACTCGTCGCCTTGCGGCGATTAGAAGAAGACCAATGCTTCGTGAGTCCGGCGTTTGATCAGGGTTTGGCTAAGCAGCTTTTTAGATAAGCGATCGCCACGCTGCTGACATTGGCACCGTAAAATCGTTCCATAGAATCACACTCGTTAGATTTGTCACCATGAGTCCGCCCTGGCCGACCAGGGATCTGCTCTTTGCCGTCGCCAGCATAAAGCAGGCGCCTCACCGCCCAAACGCGCATTGGTCCTCGTAAGGAATATCTCCCCAGAAGCTACGGCCTCTACCCGATGGCCGCTGCTTCCCGCTCGACTTACCCTTGTCTCTGTGAGTTGATCGTCCCGGCTGCGTCCGCCAATGCTGATTGATAGATGTTCTCATCGAGTTCCAACGGTCGAGGATTGGGAGAGGAAATGTCGATAAATAACACCGCAATACGAGTTGCACTGTGCGGCGCTCTGGTACTGGCGTCGATCAATCTGGTGTGGGCAGATGACCGCGAGGATGAAGTGAAACGCCTCCAGGCCGCAGCCACGGTACTGAATGAAATCATGGCGGCGCCAGACAAGGGCATCCCCCAGGACATCATGGAATCGGCGGTTTGCGTTGGCGTTGCCCCGTCGCTTAAGAAGGGCGGCTTTGTATTTGGCGCCGAATATGGCAAGGGAGTAGCCACATGCCGCAATGCCAATGGGTGGAGCGCCCCTGCACCGTTCAAGGTTGTCGGCGGAAGTTGGGGCCTCCAGATTGGCGCGGAAGCCGTCGACCTCGTCATGTTGGTCATGAACCACGACGGCATGGAAAAACTACTTTCGAGCAAATTCAAGTTAGGCGCGGATGCTTCGGTAGCTGCCGGTCCCGTGGGCCGTCATGCCGAGGGAGAAACCGACTGGAAGATGAGGGCCGAGGTGCTGACCTACTCGCGCGCTCGCGGAGTGTTCGCGGGTCTGACTGTGAATGGAGCAGTCATCGAGCAGGACATCGATGCCACGCGGGCCTTTTACGGACGCGAGACGGGCTTCTCCGACATACTGCAGGGGCGCGTTGCAGCGCCCAGCGGTTCGGAATCGTTCTTGGCCGCGGTGAAGAAGTTATCGTCCAAAGCTGAGGCAGCCAAAATGAATGACCACAACACTGAGGGCCGTCAATAGCCTGAACTGCGGTACCGGGACCGCATGGTGATAGTTAAAGTGATAACCAATGATCGGATGGGGCAATTATCGTGAATGGGATGACCATTCCGAGACTAGGAGCACAAATATGCTTTGGACGATTTTTGTAATACTGCTTCTACTTTGGCTGGTCGGAGTCGCCAGCTCGTATACGCTGGGAGGCTTCATCCATATCCTCTTAGTGTTGGCTCTGGTTGTCATGCTGATTCGCATCATTCAGGGCAGGACTCCAGTGGCTTAGAAACTGGTCTCATAAATGCGATTTGAAAGGGCACGGCTTCAGCCGTGCCGCTCCTGGCGTCGTAACCATTGGGCTTTAGCCTCTGAGGGAATTGAACTTCCCTCACTCAGACTATTTATGAGACGGCTTGTAGGACCGGACCTTGAATCTCAGCGGCCGGATCGGACGTTCTCTTAAGACCCCCGTTCCGGTCGCCCTTCTGACTCTGCTTCGAAAAGGGAATGGTGAGACTATGCCATTTACTCGTCATTCGCTGTTCGCATTAACGCTGACCCTGATCCTGTTGACGCCTCAAGGGATGATTGGGTATTCCATGCTCACGCACGAGCAGATCGTCGATCTGGCGTGGGCCGACCAAATCGAGCCGCTGTTGCGTCACCGTTTTCCCCATGCAACTGACGAGGAACTGAAGGAGGCCCATGCCTACGCCTACGGCGGCTGTGTCATTCAGGATCTCGGCTACTACCCATTCGGCAGCAAGCAATTCAGCAACCTGGTTCACTATGTAAGGAGCGGCGATTTTGTGGCAGCCTTGCTTCAAGATGCTACCGACATCGATGAGTATGCTTTCGCTTTGGGCGCGCTCGCCCATTATGAATCGGACACCGATGGTCATCCGGCAGTAAATCGCGCGGTTGCCTTGGAGTATCCCAAGTTAAGAGCGAAGTATGGAAATGAAGTTACTTACGAACAGAATCATAGGGCCCACATTCGCACCGAATTCGGTTTTGATGTAGTTCAGGTCGCCAAGAACCGGTACACCTCTGACAGTTATCACAGCTTCATTGGTTTTCAGGTCTCGAAGCCTCTCCTGCAAAGGGCTTTTCGCGAGACCTACGGAATTGAGTTAACGGACGTATTCAGTAATGTCGATCTGTCGATCGGGACCTATCGGCACTCTGTTAGTTCGATTATCCCCGAGATGACCCGCGTCGCCCTCGTTTCCAAGCGTGCAGACTTGGTTCGAGAGCGTCCTGACTTCAGCGAACGGGAATTCCTCTATCGCCTCTCTCGCTCCGAATACGAGAAGGAATGGGGCAATCAGTATCAACGGCCCGGCGCGGGAGCTCGATTTCTCGCGTATATCATCAGGATTCTGCCCAAGATCGGCCCCTTGAAGACGGTCGATTTTACCCTGCCTTCGAGCACCACCGAAGATCTCTATATCAAGAGCGTGAACAAAACAGTGGACTCCTACAATTCGCAACTGGCATTGCTCCGGCACGGCAAGCAGATCGCATTGCCCAACCGCGACTTCGATACCGGCCGGCCAACCAGGCCCGGAGAATACCAGCTCGCAGACGAAACCTATGACCAGCTGATCGACAAGCTATCGTCGCGTCGCTTTGACTTGGTGACACCTGATTTGCGAGCGAATATTCTGACGTTTTACGCCAGTTCACGCCTTCTCCCGCCGGCTAACACTACGCCCGATCAGTGGCGTAAGGTGCGTTCTCAAGTGGATGAGCTAAGGGCTTGCAGCTCCTGTGAGGCAGTCGCACAAAGCCAGCTTGCGGACGATGCCCGCAAGCGTTGACCTGCGTCGAAGCAACCAAGACCCAAGCAGGCTGTGGAAACACTCGTTTCCGATCAACTTTGTATCCACGGCACGCCTTGCGTCGTGCCGGTAAGCCTTTTAGTTTTGTCATTCCTCGCGGGCTTCAGCCCGCGGGGAATCTGCTTTCCTGGCGTCTTCAGCAACCTGTTAGGCGGCTGTGTCATATGCTCGAAGCGAAAAGACGGTGGAACAAACCAACCAATTTCTGCCGCACTGAGCCGCTCAGCGACGAGGGTTGTTTCAGCCGCGGGCCTCAGTTCGCAGTCAACGTGCGAAGACTATTCGAGCCGCGGAGCGGCGACACCAGCTACGCCACGAACCCATGAAGTATGTCGGCGTCATTGCCGACTGGAGGTAGGCATTCGTCCGCAATTGAGAAGTTCTTGGCCGAAGGGCCAGCGAAATGCTCGCTGGCCTTTCTGTTCAGATCAGATGCGTCCGAGCAACAACAGGATGACGATCACCACGATAATTAGCCCCAGGCCTCCGCTGGGGTAATAGCCCCATCCTCGACTGTGGGGCCATGTCGGCAACGCGCCTAATAAGGCCAGAACAAGAATGACGATCAAAATGGTAATCATGTGTACTTCTCCTTTCGCTTCTGTTGGTCACTCACAACCTTGTTTCCTGGGTTAGCAGCATGTACTGATAGCCCAGGGATCGACTGACAGCCGCCCATGGATCCTCGATTCGGAGCGGCGACGCTTCCAGTCGTCGAACCACTCCTCAAAGAAGGGAAAGTGAATGTCCTGCAACTCTTCGATCAGCCAGTGGGCCTTCGTACTGAACTCCGACTCGTCGATGATTACGTCCATATGCTCCCTGCACCCGGCCGGGTCCGTGCCACGTTCGCAAATGAGGACAATCCGCACCTGCGGCCTGAGCTTCTTGATATTGGCTCCCAGGCGATTCGTTCCGGCATGCAATAAGCGCCAGTCGAGGAACACAACATCCACTCGCCGGGAGGCGAGGAACTCAACCGCGTGGTTTTCGTTGCGTGCGTTTATAACCTGAAATCCTGCGGCCTCCAGGCAGTTCTGGCGAATCGTGATCCGCGACTCGCTATCGTCAATGCAAAGGATGCCGGTATTCATGGCTCTTTCGGTGTTCATGTCTTTCTCCACGATGGAAGCGCTAATCAATGCTGGATGGACTATAGGTGCAAATAGGCGGCAGATATATAAGGCACAATCCTTATGAGGCTGGTCGATCATCCGTAGCCGAAACTGCTTTTATACAAACGGACAGCAGGACAGGAGCAGACGCCGGAGGTTACTGCCTAACGACCGACGTCTGCCTAATGGCGGGAAATGCGGAGGTAGCTGCTGCAGATACGTTCGTGACTATAACCAGCTCTCGAGTTGTCCGCAATCAGGCTATTACCCTAGGGAACCTCTGAACTAGCCCCACTTTTTTAGGCGGGAATGACTTGAAAAGTAAGATTCAGATCGATGCCTTCATTCCCACTGG
>Ga0207926_1000202_pt1 | contig 30712 bp, 26 predicted proteins | sample NGESurdeep072012_8_FD_184454 | JGI IMG/M metagenome (GOLD analysis project Ga0207926, IMG submission 184454) | Arctic peat soil microbial communities from Barrow, Alaska - NGEE Surface sample 210-1 deep-072012 (SPAdes) | ecosystem: Environmental > Terrestrial > Soil > Wetlands > Peat ...
GGAGATCCGCCTCGCTGAGCCGGTTGTGGAGGAGGACCGGGAGGCCCCGCTCCTTCGCGAAGCGCAGCTGCGCGGCAACGACGCGCTTCTGGACGTCGCGCGGCGAGTGGTCGTAGTGGTAGTCGAGGCCGATCTCCCCCACCGCGACGACTTTTTTCGACGCGCACAATTCTTCGAAGATCCTGAGATCCCGGTCCTCGTCGAACTCCTTCGCCTCGTGCGGATGGAACCCCACGGCCGCATAAACGCCGTCGTGAGCTTCGGCGGTCTCGACCGCGCGTCTCTGGTCGCCCGGCTCGGTGGCCGGCACGAGGATGCGCGTGACCCCCACGTCCCGCGCGCGCCCGAGAAGCTCCTTCACCTCGACCGCGCTCGGGGCGCGCGGCGCGCCCTTCATCCCGCCGCCGCCGAAGACCATCGTGAGATGGCCATGCGAGTCCGCGTACTCGATCGCCATCAGCGCAGGCGCGAGCCGGGCGGAGCCGGGTGCCGGGTGTAGTAGTCCACGATCGAATTCCACGCCTCGGCGCCGCCCTCGGCCCACGAGATGAGACTCAGGTCCTCGGGCGCGATCCCGCCCTCGTCGACGAGGAACTGCCAGTTGATGAGCTTCTCCCAGTAGGCGCGGCCCACGAGGACGATCGGGACGCGCTTCATCTTCCCGGTCTGGACGAGCGTGAGCGTCTCGAACAGCTCGTCGAGCGTGCCGTAGCCGCCCGGGAAGGCGACGAGCGCACGGGCACGCATGAGGAGGTGCATCTTGCGGATGCCGAAGTAGTGGAACCGGAAGCAAAGCGACGGCGTGATGTATGCGTTCGGCCACTGCTCGTGCGGGAGCTGGATGTTGAAGCCCACGGTCTTGGCCCGGACGTCCCACGCGCCGCGGTTCGCGGCCTCCATCGCGCCCGGGCCGCCGCCCGTCGTGATGACGAAGTCACCGATCCCGCTCGCCTGGCCAGCCGTCGAGACGATGCGCCCGAACTCTCGCGCCTCCGCATACCAGCGGTCGCCCTCCTTGAGGCGCGCGCCGCCGAAGACGACCACCGTGGTCCGGATGCCCTCCTGGTCCATCTGCATGTCGGCCTTCTCGAGCTCGAGCATGAGGCGCACGCCGCGCAGCTCGCGGCGCGCGAGGAATGCGAGGTCCTCCTGCGCCGTCACGTACGTCGGGGACGCGAGGATCGCGCCGAGGTTCTCCTTGGCGGCGGGGTCCGAAGGGACCGGAGGCGACGGCGGCAGCGGCCGGATGTTGTTGTCGCCGTCTTTGGAGTCGGGCACTTACTTGACCTTCGCTCCCGAGGGGACGGCCGGGTCGACCATGAGTAGCGACGGCTCGCCCGTCTCGGGGAGTGTCGCGGCGAGGATCATCCCATCCGACTCGACGCCCATGAGCTTCGCGGGCGCGAGGTTCGCGACGAAGACGAACTTCCTGCCGACGAGCTGCTCGGCCGTGTAGGTCGCCGCGATGCCGCCGACGATCGTGCGCACTTCTTCGCCGATCTTGACCGTCATCTTCATCAGCTTCTTGGACTTCTCGATCTTCTCGGCGGCGATCACTTCGCCGACGCGCAAGTCGATCTTCAGGAAGTCGTCGATGGAAATCTTTGTTTCGGACGGGGACGGGGAAAGATTCTTAGAAGGTGAAGAGGGGGCCGCCTCGGGCACCGTCGATTCGTCTGCCACGGGTTTCTCCTTCGAAGCAAAATATTCTTTCGCGTCCGCCCTCGGGAAGAGGGGCGGCGCCTGCGGGAGCGAGGCGTTCAGCGGGAGCTGGCCCCACACGAGATCAGGAGGACGGAGATCTTCCGCGCTTCTCGCGATGCCGAGCCGCCGGAAGACCTCCGTCGCCGTGCCGGGCGCGATCGGCGCGAGCATGCAGGCCGCGACGCGGAGGCCCTCCAGCGTCGCGTAGTGGATGCGATGGAGGGCCGGCGTCACGCCCTCGGCCTTGACCTTCTTCCAGGGCTCCCTCGCGGCGATGTAGCCGTCGATCCGTGTCACGAGCGTGCGCACAGCCGCGGCCGCGTCATGCAGGCGGTAGCTCTCGAACGCCGAGGTCCACGCGGCGACGGCGTCGATCGCGGCGGTGCGAACCTCATTGTCGTCGCACGTTTCGGCGGGCGTCTTCCCGCCGAAGGCGTCGCTTGCCATCTTCACGGCGCGCGACAGCGTGTTGCCGAGCCCGTTCGCGAGGTCGGCGTTGTAACCGGCGAGAAAATCTTCGTCGGAGAAGTTCGCGTCCTGCCCGAACGACATGGCCGAGACGAGGTGCCAGCGAAGCGCGTCCACGCCGAAGGCGGCGACGAGGTCGTCGGGCCGAACGACGTTGCCCGTGGACTTGGACATCTTCCTGGCATCCCGGAGCCACCATCCATGCGAGACGACCTGGCGCGGGATTGGAAGGCCGGCCGACATGAGGAACGCCGGCCAGTAGACCGCGTGGAAGCGGAGAATGTCCTTGCCGATGACGTGGATGCCAGGCCAGTAACGCTCGTAGAGCGAAAGGTCGCGGGACCCGAACCCGAGCGCGGTGATGTAGTTCGCGAGCGCGTCGAGCCACACGTAGACGACGTGCCCCGGGCGCCCCGGGAATGGGATGCCCCACGAGATCGTCGTGCGCGACACGGAGAGATCCTTCAGGCCCGACTCCACGAACGAGCGCACTTCGTTCAGGCGCGACTCGGGAAAGACGAACGGCTTTCCCTCCACGCCCCTCTCGAAGAGCTCGAGGAGGCGGGGTCCGTACTTCGACAGGCGGAAGAAGACGTTCTCCTCGCGTTGCCACTCGGCCTTGAAGCCGTGGACCGGGCAGTTCCCCAGGGCGAGATCCTTCTCCGGATAGAAAGCCTCGCAGTTCGCGCAGTACCAGCCCTCGTGCCCCGCCGTGTAGAAGTCGCCCGCCGCGTCGATGCGCCGGATGATCTCCTCGACGCCCGCCCGGTGGCGCGGCTCGGTCGTGCGGATGAAGTCGTCGTTCGAGATTCCGAACTCTTTCCAGAGATTCCGGAACGTCGGCGCATGGCGGTCCGCGACGACGATCGGAGCGACGCCTTCCTTTTTCGCGACCCTCTCGATGTTCTGCCCGTGCTCGTCCGTGCCGGTCAGGAAGCGCACGTCCTCCCCCTGCTGGCGGAAGTAACGCGCGAGCGTGTCCGTGACGACGGTCGTGTAGAGGTGCCCGATGTGGGGCCGGTCGTTGACGTAGTAGATGGGGGTCGTGAAGTAGCGGGACACCATGAAGAATCGAGGATACCGCGCCCGCGACACGACGGCGCTTTGCCGCCTAGGCCCGCATCGCGAGGACCCGCGCGGCGATCCGGTCGCCGATCGCGAGCGAGGCCGTGGCGGCCGGTGACGGGGCGTTCAAGACGTGGATGGCGCGGCCGTGCGTCACGATCCGGAAGTCGTCTTCCAGGCGCCCGTCGGGGAGCATCGCCTGCGCCCGCACGCCGCACCCGCCCTCCTCGAGGTCCTCGGCGCGGAGGTCCGGGATGAGGCGCTGCAGGGCCTTCAGGAAAGCGGACTTGCTGAAGGAGCGGTAGATCTCCCCGAGGCCCATCCCCATGTGCCGCGTGGCCATGCGCCAGAAGCCGGGGTACGTGAACGAATCCCACGCGTCGCGCAGATCGAACGACGTCCGGCTGTAGCCCTCGCGCGCGAGCGCGGGTACCGCGTTCGGCCCGGCCTCGACTCCGCCCCCGATCCTCCGCGTGAAATGGACGCCCAGGAACGGGAAGCGCGGGTCGGCCACGGGATAGATCAGGTTCTTCACGAGCCCGGCGCGCTCGGGCACGAGGCGGTAGTAGTCGCCCCTGAAGGGGACGATCCGCATGCCCGGCCGCGCTCCCTCGAGCTTCGCGAGCCGATCGGACTGGAGGCCGCCGCAGTTCACGGCGAGGCCGGCCTCGATCTCCTCTCCGCCCGCGACGAGCCGCACGCCGGAGTCCGTCGACGTCAGGGCCGTCACGCGGGCCCTCGTCCGTACGCTCCCTCCGGCCGAACCGATGACCTCGGCGAGCTTCTCGGACACGGCTCTGTAGTCGACAATGCCCGTGGCCGGGACGTGGAGCGCGCGAAGGCCCGCCGCGTGAGGCTCGATCTTCCGGAACTCCGCGGGCGCTAGCGCGCGAACGCCCTCGAGGCCGTTCTCCCCCGCGCGCCGCTCGAGCTCGGCGAGGGCCGGCAACTCGCTCGCGGACGTCGCGACGACGAGCTTGCCGCAGAGCTCGTGCGGAATGCCGTGCCTCCGGCAGAAATCCACGAGCAGGAGCCGGCCTTCTACGCACGTATTCGCCTTCTCGGATCCCGGCTTGTAGGAGAGACCCGAGTGGATGACGCCGCTGTTGTGCCCCGTCTGGTGCGCGGCCACTTCCTTTTCCTTCTCGAGAACGAGGACCGAAAGGCCGGGCATGCGCTCGAGGAGCTTCAGCGCCGACGCGAGGCCCACGATGCCGCCGCCCGCGATCGCCACGTCGACGCGCGTCGTCATTTTCAGCTCCGGAGCAGCCCGCGCTCGTGGAACGACACGATGCACCCGCGCCCGATCACGAGATGGTCTTTCACCTCGATGCCGATCTCGCGCCCGGCCGCGACGAAACGCTTCGTCGTCGCGACGTCTTCGGGCGACGGCTCGGGGTCGCCCGACGGGTGGTTGTGGTACAGGATCACGCCAGCCGCGCCCGCGAGGATCGCCTGGCGGAAGAGCGGAGCTGGCGCGACGGAGGCGTGGGTCAGCGTGCCACGGAAGAGCGGAGCGTCCCTCACGAGGCGGTTCTTCGAGTCCAGAAGGAGGCCGCCCATGACTTCCTGCGTCTCGCCCGCCAGCTTCTGTACGAGGTACCGGCCCACGGAGGCGGGGTCGGCGAGGAGATTTTTCTTTGAAAGTGAATCGTGCGAGAGTCGCCGCCCGATCTCGAGGACCGCCTCGATGCGGGCGGCCTTCGCGGGACCGACTCCGGACGCGAGCCGCGCGAGGTCCCGTGCCCCGCGCGCGAAGAGACCCGGAAAGCCGCCATCCTTCAGAAGCTCCCGGGCGGTCTCGAGCACGGGCCTCGCGGCGGTGCCCGTGCCTAAGAGGATCGCGAGGAGCTCCTCGTCGTCGAGAGCCTCGGGACCCTTCGCGAGCAGCTTCTCCCTCGGCCTCTCCGACGCGGGTGTGTCGGCGAGGCGGCCCTTCGAGGGGCCCGCGCGCCGCCGGGAACGCGGCCCGTTCACGGAATCTTCCTCACGAGCGCCGCGGCGATCGCGGGCAGGACCTCCGCGGCGCGCGCGCGAAAGACGCCCGCGGCGAGCGGCGCGAGCGGCGTCTCCTCGGGGTTGATCTCGAAGACGTACGCGCCGCCCCGCGCGGCGAGGAGCGCGAGGGACGAGGCGGGAGCCACGACCGAGGACGTGCCGACGACGAAAAAGACCGCGCATTCCTCGGCCGCGCGCGAGGCCGCGCTCCACGTGACGGGAGACAGGGCCTCGCCGAACCAGACGACGTCCGGCCGAAGCAGCACGCCACAGGCGCCACAGCGCGGGAGCGGCGGGATCGGGCTCTCGGGCGCGGGGAAACGGCGGTCGCACGCGGTGCAGCGCGCGGCGAGCAGCGTGCCGTGAAGCTCGAGGATGTTCCGGCTCCCGGCCGCGGCGTGCAGGCCGTCCACGTTCTGGGTCACGATCGTCATGCGCGGCAGGAGCCGCTCCATGCGGGCGAGAGCGAGGTGCCCTTCGTTCGGCTTGGCCGCGCGCAGCTTCTCGAGGCGCCACGCATAGAAGCGCCACACCTTCTCGGGATCGCGCGCGAAAGCCTCGGGCGTCGCGAGGTCCTCTGGGCGGTTCCCCTCCCACATGCCCCCCGGCCCCCGGAAAGTGGGAAGGCCGCTCTCCGCCGAGATGCCCGCTCCCGTCAGCACGACGAGCGGACGCCCGGCCAGGAGCTCGGGCAGGAGGTCGAGGAGCGGCGTGAGGTCGAACTCCCTCACGGCGTCGCCCGCCCGACGAGAAGGCGGTCGAGAGAGAGCGCGCGGAAGTCCTCCGGGACGGCGACGAGGGCCTCGTCACCCCTGGCCCCCGGGCGCATGGCGAGATTCCTCACGCGGCGCGTGACGGTGGAATGCGCGGTCAGGGGCTTCGGAGGCGGCTCGGTGCCCGACGAAATGCCGGGCGCCTCGGTGCTCGACGTCGAGGTGACGGAGATCTCGACGAAGACGGGCAGGCCCGTCACCTTCGCGAGCTCGGCGTCCAGAGCCTCGCGGGCCGCACCCCGGGCCGGGAGGAGACGAAGGAGCGCGTCGAGCGGAGATTGCGCCTCGGTGATCTCGACCGACTCGACGATGCCGGTCGCCTCCGTCTTCACGCGCGTGATCCGGCCCGGCGACGAGAGGACGACGGTCCACGCGGCCTCCAGCCGGAAGCGTGACGTCGGGCGGTCCTGGAACGGGCGCCCAGCGCCGTCTTTTCGGAGGACGGCCGATACATCCCGCACCGCCGGCGCGGCGGAACCCGGATCGGACGGCCGCCCCAAAAAGAGATCGGCGAAGTCCGAAGGCGTGGCGCGCGCGGCTGCCTTCGCTTCCCGATCGAGCAGCATGAGTCCGTCCCGGCCCGTCACGACGGAGGTCGCCGAGGAGCGTGGGAAAGTCCCGTGGGTGAGATCCCAGCGCGCGTCTCCGCCTCGTGTCACGACCGTTCCGCCGACGGAGACGCTTCGTTCGCCGGCCGGCGTGACGCTGCGCGTGGATTCGGCGAGCTCGTACGTGACGAGTAAGGGCAGACGGTCGGCAGCCGCCAGGGCCTCCGCGGGGAGCGCCCCGACGAGAGAAACGGTGAGCGAGGCGGCGAGAAGAGCGAGGCCTTCCGGCATCTCGGGGGATGATCTCACGCCCGGCGCGGTGGACGGGGCTTCCGGCGGCGGCGAGAATGTCCGCCATGGAGCCGATCAGCGGAATCACCACGCGCTCCGAGCGCGACGGAATCCTGAGAAGGGTCAAGCTCGTGGGTGAGCCGGAAGCGATGGCCTGGGTGGCCCGGACGCTGTCGGCCGGGGGCCTCCTCGTCGAGCGGCACGACGAGAAGGAGATCACCGAACCGGACTTCTTCTCGCACTGGCCGCTCGTCTGGGTGACGAGACCCGAGGCCTTCGGGCGCGGCTTCGTTCAGGTGCGGCCGGCGATCCTCGACATCGCACCCCAGCCGCCGCCCTGCCTCGTGGTGGTGCCGCCCGGCGCCGAGATCACGGATCAGCTCGTGCGGCGCATTCCGCTCGAGTCCTTCGAGCTCGTGCGCGAACGCGACGAAGGGCCGCTCCTGGCGATGCGGCTCGAACGGCTTATCCGTCTCCAGCGCCGCCGCTCGCAGGAGCACGAAGACGCCTTCAAGGAGCGGCTCCGCACGGAGGCGAAGCGCAACGACATTCTCGCGTCCATCGCCCTCGCGTCGCGCGACTCGCTCGATCTCGAGGAGGTCCTCGGCGCGGCCACGTCGCTCCTCGGGACGCGCTTTGCCGCGAATTCGGTCGAGATCTGGTTCCTGAACGAGGACGCTTCGTCGTGCACGGTCTTCATGGACTGGCGAGAGGGCGACGCGAATTCGTCCCTCGTCGGGTTCGAACGCCCGCTGCCCGACAGCGAGCCCTTCCGAGCGCTCGTGGCCTCTCGCGAGCCCTACGTCGTCGCCGACCGGGCGGAGCTGGACCCGACGTCGCTCGCCTTCAGCGCGCTCGAGGCGCTTGGCGCGAAGAGCCTCGTGGGCATCCCGATTCATCGCGAGGGAGAGCTGATCGGCGTTCTGGGGATGTCGTGGCCCGAGCCACGCGCGTTCCCGCCCGACGAGATCGTCTTCTTCGGGCGGGTGGCCGACCAGCTCGCCCTCGCGATTCGCGCCGCGCGCCTCTATGGCAACCTGCAGAACCAGCTCGAGGCCCTGGCCCTCGAGCAGCGCCGCCGCGAGCTCGCGGACCGCGACCGGAGCCGCCTCACGGCGATGCTCGTGCACGACATGAAGAACCCGCTCTCGGCGCTCACCGCCGCGCTCGAGCTCACCCGCGACAAGGAGCGGCGGACGGGCGACGTGCGTCTCGCGAAGATGCTAGACGGATCGCTCGCGTCGGCGCGCGGCCTGCAGGGGCTCATCGAAGACGCCCTTCTCGTCTATCGCGCGGCGGACGCGCCCGAAACCGAGAAGCGCCCGACGGCGCCGACCGAGGCGCTCTCTCTCCCGCTCGAAGAGGCGCGCTGGCTCGCGGTCGCGCGGCGCGTCACCGTAGAGGCCGACGTGCCGAAGGACCTCCCGCGCGTGCCTCTCGACCCCGCGATGTTCCGGAGGGCCGCCGCGAACCTGTTCGGCAACGCGGTGAAATTCAGCCCGCCCGGAGGAACCGTGCGCGTGAAGGCGGAGATCGTGTCCGAGGACGGCCGGCCCTTCCTGCGCGTTTCCGTGACGGATGAGGGGCCGGGCTTTCCCGCCGCCGAAAAGTCCCGGATCGCGACGCCTTACCTGAGGTTCCAGGGAAGCGAGGCCGTGCCCGGAACCGGCCTCGGCCTCACGGTCGTCCAGAAGGTCCTCCAGGCCCACCGGGGCCGCCTGGACGTCGCGAACAACGAGGGCGGCCCCGGCTCGACGTTCACGCTCTGGATTCCTGCGTGACTCAGTCGGACTCGCGGCGCGGCGGCGCCTGCTCGAAGCCGACGCGCCCGGTGACGATCTCGGCCTTGAAGTAGCTCTCGCCGCGGATCTTTGCGCCCGCCATGCGGCGCAGCATCGCGATCTGGCCCGTGTGCGTGAGCGCGTCCGCGACCGGCCCGGCGAACACCTTCGTCGCGGGATTCGCGAGCGGCCGGCCCGCCTGAAGCCGCGCGTCGAAGCGCTCGAGCGCGGCGAAGAACCGGGCGACCTCCTCGTCCCACGGGAGCGGCGCGGCGTCCTTCCAGACGGCTTCCCCGTCCGCCATCGTGAGCGCCCAGTCGAAGAGGTCGCCCATGTGGCTGAGGATCTGGACCGGCGTGCGCCCGCCTTGGCCCGTATGGAAGTCGCCGAAGCTCTCCGGCGCCCCGCGCACGGCCTTACCCGCGCGGTACGCGAGGGTCGCCACCGTGTAGCGAAGCATCGGGAGGTCTGGATCGGGGGCGCTCACGCGCTCACCTTCAGGACGATCTTGCCGAACGCCTCTCCCGACGCCATTCGCTCGTAGGCCTTACGTACGTCGCCGAGCGGAAAAACGGTGTCGACGACGGGCTCGAGGCGGCCGGCCTCCACCGCCGCCAGCATCGCGGCGAATTCCGCGTCCGTGCCCATCGTGGACCCGAGGATCGAGAGCTGCTTCCAGAAGATGACGTTGATGTTCTCGGCGGGAGCGGGGCCGGAAGTGGCGCCGCAGGTCACGATGCGCCCCTTCTTCGCCGCCGCCGTGAGCGAGTGCCGCCACGTGGCCGCCCCCACCGAGTCCACGACGACGTCCACGCCGCGTTTCCCCGTCATCTCGCGAACCGCCTTGCCGACGTCCGTCGTCGTGTAGTCGATCGCCTCGTCCGCCCCGAGCTCCTTCGCGCGCGCGCGCTTGGCGGCCGACGACGACGTCACGATCACGCGCGAGGCGCCGCAGAGCTTTGCGATCTGGAGCGCAAACGTGGAGACGCCGCCGCCGACGCCATGGATGAGCACGGTCTCGCCCGGCCGGAGCGCGGCGCGCGTCACGAGCATGCGCCACGCCGTGAGCCCCACGAGCGGAAACGCCGCGGCTTTCTCGGCGGAGAGGCCGGCCGGCGCGGAGTACACGTTCGACGCGGGGACGGCGATCTTCTCCGCGAACGTGCCGGGGACGTGCTCGCCGAGGATCCGGAAGCTCACGCAAAGGCTGCGCTCGCCGGCAAGGCAGAATTCGCATATCCCGCACGAGAGGCCGGGTTGGAGGACGACGCGTGTACCGGGCGCGGGGCCCTTCACGCCTGCTCCGAGCGCCTCGACAACTCCCGTCCCGTCGGCGCCCGGCACGTGCGGAAACGCCACGGGGACGCCGGGAATCCCGTCCCTTACGAAGAGGTCGAGCCGGTTGAGCGCGGCCGCCTCGATCCTCACGAGCACCTCGCCGGGACCCGGCGCGGGGTCGGGGCGTTCCCCGACGGTCAGAACGTCGTTGCCACCGTGCGCCGTGAAGAAGACTGCTTTCATGGGCGCCTCCGAGCAGCCAATATTAGCCGACCGCCGCGTCGTTCATAATGCGGGATTCGGGCGCTCCTCGCGCTCGGAGAAAAGGAGCCGCATGAGGGCCTGGGAAATCAGACAAAAAAGAGCGCAGAAGAGGGCGCGTGAGCTCGCGCGCAAGGACAAGAACAAGCACGCGAAAGAGACGTCCACCTTCCGGCTCGTCGTGGCCGGACGCGAAGGAGACGCCTCCGTCGTGGAGACGGTCATCGTGAAGAACCCGGACGAGTCCGTCGCCGAGGCGACGTTCGACGAGATCGAGCTCGGGATCACGCTGATCGTGGAAGGCGAACGCGGCCTCATTCAACGCGTCGTCGTCGAAGAAAAGGTGGAAGTCACCGAGCCGGAGCTGGTCCGCGAGGTACGCGTCCGGGTCCTCTGATCGTTCAGCCGTCGAGGCGCGCGACGACGGCGTCGCCCGCCTCCGCCGTCGAGAGCCTTCCTCCCAGGTCCCGCGTCGTTTCTCCCGCCGCGAGGCACGTCGCGACCGCGCGCTCGACGCGCCCGGCGAGATCCGCCCGCCCGACGTGGGCGAAGAGCATCCCGAGACTCCGGATCGACCCCAAGGGATTCGCGATTCCCCGGCCCGCGAGGTCCGGCGCCGAGCCGTGCACCGGCTCGAAAACGGAGACCCGGCCCGGGTTCACGTTTCCCGAAGGCGCGAGCCCGAGCCCCCCCTGCAGCGCCGCCCCGAGATCCGAGAGAACGTCGCCGAAGAGATTGTTCGTGACGACGACGTCGAGCGCGCCGGGAGAGACCACCATCTCGTGGGCGAGCGCGTCCGCGAACATGTGGCGCGCCTCGCACGAGGGAAACGAAGCGGCCACCTCCAGAAAGATGCGGTTCCAGAGGCCGCCTCCGCGCTTCTGGACGTTGTGCTTGTCGGCCATGAGGACGCGCGGGGGCCGCCCGAGGCGCCGGGGCTTCTCGAACGTCTCCGCAAAGGCGAAGGCCGCCCGGCAGATCCGCTCGACGCCGCGGCGCGTCGTCACGTCCTCCTCGACGGCCTCTTCCTCCGGAGTTCCCTCTCCCGCCACGCGGCCGCGGCCCGAGTAGGGCCCTTCGGTGTTCTCGCGGAAGACGACGAAGTCCACGTCCGATGCGCGCGCGTTTCGGAGGGGGACGACGGAGTCGTGAAGGGCGCGCACGGGGCGGACGTTCGCGAAGAGGTCGAGCCGGCGACGCATCCCGAGCAGGATCTCGTCGGCGTGCCGCCCGTCCGGGACCCGCGGGTCGCCGAACGCCCCGGCAAGAACGGCGTCGAAGTCGCGCGCGAGCATGTCGAAGGCGCCCGCGGGAATCGTTTCCCCCGTCGCGAGGAAATGGTCGGCGCCCCAGGGAAAACGGGTCTCCGCGCCTCCGCACGCGTGAAGCACCTTCAGCGCCTCCCGCGTCGTCTCGACGCCGATCCCGTCGCCGGGCACGACCGCGATCCGCATCGGGCGCCTCGCCCTACGCTTCGAGCGCGAGAAGCGCAGCGAGCAGCTCGCCGCCGTCCGGGTAGCGGTCCGGCCGGTGGCGCGCGAGCGACTTCATGAGAATGGCGATCTCTTCTTCCTTCAGAAACGGCGCGTAGGGGCGTGGATCGTCGGGGTCGCGCTCGAGGCGGGCCACGAGGACGTCGTCGCCCACGTAGGGCCACCGCCCCGTGGCGAGCGTGTAGAAGGCGGCGCCAAGCGAGTAGACGTCGGAGGCGGGGCTCGGCATCTCCCCGCGCAGGACTTCCGGCGGGAAGAAGGCCGGACTGCCGATCAGCTTCGACGTGCCTCCCGCATCGGCCTGGGGGAGCGCGAGGCCGAAATCGAGGATCCGGAGCGTCCCGTGCTCGTCGAGGATGAGATTCGCGGGCTTGAGGTCCCGGTGCAGGATGCCCTTCGCGTGGGCGGCGGCGATGCCGCGCGCGGCCTGCACGAACCAGCTCCGCCAGTTCTTCTGCACCCGCTCGGTTTCCTTCCTGATGAGCTTCTGCAGGTTCGGCCCCTCGAGATACTCCATCGCGAGGTACAGGCTTCCGAAGCCCTCACCGTAGTCATAGAGCGCGACGATGTTCGGATGCTTGAGCGCCGCGATGGCCCGAGCCTCGCGCTTGAAGTAGCGCATCGCCGTCTCGTCGCCGCGAAGCTGCCACGGCAGGATCTTGAGCGCGACGTGACGGCCGAGCTTCTTGTCGAGCGCCTTGTGCACGACGCCCATGCCGCCCCGGCCGAGCTCGGAGAGGATCTCGTAGCGCGACTCGGGCGTCTCGGGCAGGCCGAAACCCGCCGTCGGCTTCGCCGGCGGAGGCGCCGCGGGGGACGCGATCCGGAGGCGCGGAGGCTGCACGGGCGGCGGCGCCCCCGGCCGCGCGAAGGAGGCATAGGGCCCGGACTTGTGCACGGCCGGCGTCCGAATGAGCGCGGCGGGCATGGCGTCGTCCAGCCCCACGTCCGCGAACGGCACCGAATGCACCGCCGCGCCCTCGAGCACCGAAGGATCGAACGCCGCGATGCGCCCAAGCTCCACGCCTTCTCCGGAATCCCCGGATGCGCGGAGGGCCTTGAGCAGCGTCATGTGGAGCGGAAGATTCTCAGAGTCGACCTTTCCGCGGCCGATCAGTTCGCGCAGGACGTGCACGGCATCCTTGTTCTCGCCTGCCGCCATGTGGGCGCGCGCGAGCTGGTGAAACACGTCGGCGAGACCCGGCTCGCTGCGCGGCACTCCGGTGAGGTATTCCCACGCCTGCTCGCGGTGCCCGCCGAGGAGCGCGCACCGCGCGGCCTCGAGGCCTCGCCCCGTGCGCAGGAAGAGCTGCGCCGCGTCGTCGAACCTGCCGCCGGCCTGAAGCGCCGCCGCCGCCGCGGGAAGGCGGCCGGCGTCGCGAAACAGAGCCGCCGCCTTCTCGTAGTCCTTGAGCTCGCTGTAAAGAGCGGCCGCCTTCTCGACCTGGCCCGAGGCCGTGTAGGCCTCGGCCGCGGCGGCGCGATTCCCCCCTCGCTGGTACAAGGGCGCGGCCCTCTCGAGACGGCCCGCTTCCTTCCACGCTTCGGCCGCGCGAATGAAATCTCCAGCTTTCTCGAAGAGACCCGCCGCGCGCAGCGCCTGTCCGGCCCGTCGCCATGCTTCCGCGGCGGACACGAGGTCTCCCCGGCCTTCGGCCTCGCGCGCCAGGAACTCATGGGCGCCCTTCTCGTCGCCGGCCCGGGCCGCCGTGAGAGCCGCCTTCGTCAGGGCGCCGCTTTTTTCGAACGACTGGATGGCCTCGGCCGGGCGGCCGCTCTCCACGAATAGCTCGCCCGCAAGCAGGTGCTCCTGCGCGTTCCGGTACGCTTCGGCCGCTTCCCCCGGCCTTCCGGCGTTGCGATAGGCGTCCGCGGCCCTCTTCCAGAGCGCCGCCTTCACCGGCCCTGGGAGGGTCCCCTCGGCGAGATGCCGGCAGGCCTCGGCGAGAGACGCATGATCCCCGAGCGCCTCGGAGATCTCCGCGAGCCGGTCCCAGCGCATGGCCGTCCGCGCGAAGAGAAGCGCCTTCTTGCCGTATTCACCCGCGACCGCCGTCTCGCCGGCGGCGTCCCAGGCGCGCGAGGTCTCCCACGCGTACGCGTCGCCTGCCTCCTCGTAAAGGCGCGCCGCCTCTCGGTGTTTCCCGTCGCGCTGCTCGAGGGCGGCCAGCCGCGGCCACGCCCGCGCCTTCTTGAACATCCGGCGCGCGCGCCTCGTGTCGCCCACTTTCAAGTACGCGTCCCCGGCCCGGGCCCAGTCCTTGACGGACTGGAAGCCCAGAGCGGCGGAGACCTCGGGATGCGTCGGCTGCCCGAGGCGGATCGCGAAGAGGCAGACGAGGAGTCCCACGACGTCGATCGCGAAGCGCAGCGTCGCCGTGCGCCCGAGGAGCTGGAAGAACGGCGAGGCGCCGAGATCGCGCGACGCGGCATGGAGGACAGGCTGGTGCGCGAGGAGCGCGAGGACGTCGAGGATCTGATCGAGGTGGGCTGCCACGAGGATGCCGGCCCCCACCATGACGACGAGAAGCGAGGAGCGCAGCCACTCGCCGATCGCGATGCCGCGCAGGTTCAGCGCCTTCACCATGAGCCGGCCCAGGATCAGCACGACGATCACGGAGCCGACGTACGGCGCGAAGTAGAAGCGATCTTCCACCAGGCGGCGGGCGAGGTCGCTCGTGTCTGTGTGGGAACGCGCCCAGTCCACCGCGCGCACGAGCCCGAACTGGGCGGCGATCGCGAGAATCAGCGTCGGAAGGTCGTCTTTCCAGTTTCGGGACGCCACGGGTCGACGATTATGAGCGATCCCTCGCGCGGCGCGCCGCTGCGGGCTAGCGGCGGGCGCGGTACAGTCCGATCCCAATGCGCCCTATCGCCCCGATCCACCTTGCCGCGGCTCTCGTCTTCACTCTCGCCGCGACCCTTCCCGCCCGCGCCCAGTCGTATTCCGACCCGGGCACAGGCTACGGCGCGGAGGCGGGATACGCGAGCGGGCGCGACGCGGAGTCGGGCAGCGCAACCGGCGGCGTCCACGCGCGCCTGCGCCTCACCGGCGGCCTCGGCCTCGAGGTGTCCGCCGGATACCGACGCGACACGTTCGCCGTCGACGGCGCGCGCGTCCTCACGGTCGATCAGATCCCGGTCGAGGCGTCCTTCCTCGTGTTCTTCCTCCACAGCGGGCGGGTACAGCCCTACGTCCTCGCCGGCGCCGGATATACGTGGGCGAAGCCGAAGGGCGACGGACCGAACGCGGCCACGTCTTACCCGGCCGAGAACCTCTTCGCGCTCCACGCCGGAGCGGGTGTGGACGTGAGGACGAGCTTCCGGACGTCCGTCTTCCTCGACGGACGCTACGTCTTTCTCGACGTCGAAGCGGTCAAGATGCTTCCCCTCCAGCCGAAGGCCGACCACATCCGCATCGCGGCGGGCTTCAACGTCTACTTCTAGGCCCCGTCCGGCCCGAGGCCGGTCACGAGCCTGCCGAACGCCTCCGGGTCGACGTTTCCGCCCGACAGCACGATTCCGACCCGCTTGCCCGCGAGACCCGCCACCCGTCCCGACAGGACGCCCGCGAAACCGGCTGTCGCGCCCGGCTCGACGACGAGCTTCATCGCCGTAAACAGGAGCGACATCGCGCGCCGCAGTTCGAGGTCGCTCACGGTGACGACGCCCTCGACGAGAGCGGAGACGAGCGCGAACGTGTGGACGCCCGGTTTCGTCGTCTGAAGACAGTCCGCGATCGTCTCGGGGACGGGGATACCGACGGGATGTCCCGCGGCGAGCGAGCGCACGAAGTCGTCGCCCGCCGCGGGCTCGACTCCGAAAACGCGCGCCGCGGGCCGAAGCGCCGCAACCACCACCGCCACGCCCGAGAGAAGCCCCCCGCCGCCCAGCGGCGTGAGGACGGCGTCGAGGTCCGGCACGTCCTCGAGGAGCTCGAGCCCGACCGTGCCCTGCCCCGCGATGACCGCGACGTCGTCGAACGGCGGCACGAGGACGCGGCCGTCCCTCTCGACGATCTCCTGCGCGATCCTCTCGCGGCTCTCTTCGGCGCGGTCATAGAGGCGCACCTCCGCGCCGTAGCCGCGCGTCGCCGCGAGCTTGAGGGCCGGCGCGTCGTGCGGCATGACGATGACCGCCGGGAGGCCGAGCTCGCGCGCCGCGAGCGCGACGGCCTGCGCGTGGTTGCCGGACGAGAACGCCACGACGCCGCGCTTTCTCTCGGGCGGGGTCAGAAGCGTCAGCCGCGAGAAGGCGCCGCGCGCCTTGAAGGCGCCCACGCGCTGGAACGTCTCGCACTTGAAGAAGAGGCGCGCGCCGGCGCGCGCATCCAGGCGTCGCGACGTCATCACCGGCGTGCGGTGGACGCGGCCGGCGATCCGCCCGCGGGCCGCGTTGACGTCGTCGAGAGTCACGGGAAGCGTCATTCCTTCTTCACCCTTTCCCGCGGAGCGTGCGCGACCCCGCAGAGACGGTCGGCTTCGTCGGTGACGGCGTCGATCGCCACCTCTGCGCGCGAGAGAAACGCGTCTTCGGGCTCCCCGACTGCACGCTCGAGCGGCGGCCCGAAGACGACGACGCAGCGGGAGAACGGCAGCGGAAGGAGGAAGCGGTCCCACGAGTTCAGGAACTTCGGGCGCGATGAGGACGAGGACGACGGCAGGACGAGCCCGTTCCCCTGCTCGGCGAGGACGAGGATGCCGCGTTTGCATTTCCGCGCTGGGCCGCGCGGGCCGTCGGGCGTCAGGGCCCCGCCGGGCGCCTCCTGCAGCGCCTCGAGGAACTCGGCGGAGGCAACGTCGCCGTCCCGCGAGGACGAGCCGCGCGCGGCGACGAAGCCCCAGTATTTGAGGAAGGTCGCGATGATCTCGCCGTCCTCGCTCTTCGAGGCCATCGTGACGTAGCCCTCGCCGCGGTGCGCGAGGATCCCGCCCACCATGCGCTGGTGCCAGATCGCGTGGAGGGGCTTTTTTTTCTTCGCGCGGATCGCCTGCCGGTGCTCCTCGCCGACGATCGTGAGGCGCAGCGTCCACCGGTAGACGGTGATCGCGAGGAAGACGAGGACGCCGAGAATTCGCGGTAGCACGGGGAGGGATTATCCTTCCGCCCGCATGCGGCTCGTTGCGGAAGGTCTTTCCCGCTCGTTCGGGACGCGGAAGGTCATCGGCCCCCTCTCCTTCTCCCTCGAGAACGGGCGCGTCCTCGGCGTCGCGGGCGAGAACGGGAGCGGCAAGACGACGCTCCTGCGCGTCCTCGCCGGACTCATCCGCCCAAGCAGCGGCCGCGTCGTCTTCGAGGAGGACGGCATGAGCCTCGCGCCGCGCGACGCCTCGCACGCGCTCGGCTGGTTCGCGCCCGACCTCGCGCTCGACGGCGCTCTCACGGCCGCCGAGAACCTCGATTTCTTCGCCGCCGTCCGGGGCCTCCGGCCGGACAAGGGCGCCGCCGAGCGCTGGCTCGCGGGCGTCGGACTCGACCCCCGCCGCGTCGCGGACGTCCCGCTGCGCGCGCTCTCGACGGGCCAGCGGCAGCGCGTGAAGCTCGCCTACGCGACGCTCCACGACCCCGGCGTCCTCCTCCTCGACGAGCCCGGCGCGAACCTCGACGAGGCGGGCCGCGCCGTCGTCCAGAAGGTCGTCGCCTCCCAGCGCTCCCGCGGAATCGCGATCATCGCCTCGAACGACCTCCGCGACCTCGCGCTCGCGGACGAGAGGCTGGCCCTCTCATGAACACCCCCGAGGTCCCGCTCTTCCGCGCGGCGATGGCGGTCGTGAGGCGCGACCTCCTCGCCGAGTGGCGCACGCGCATCGCCGTAAACGCGCTCTTCCTCTTCGCGTTCGCGGTCCTCGTCCTCGTGGGCTACGCGGTCGGCCCGACGCGCCTCGCGCCTGAGGACCGCCCGACGGTGAACGCGGTCCTGCTCTGGATCGTCATCTTCTTCTCGGCGATGACGGGCCTTTCGCGCGTCTTCGTCAAGGAGGAGGAAGCCGGTACGGCCTCGGCCCTGCGCCTCGCGGCGCCGCCGCCCGCGATCCTCCTCGGCAAGTACCTCGTGAACATCCTGCTCCTCTTCGCGGTCATGGCGTTCATCGTCCCGCTCTTCCTCGTCCTGACGTCCTTCGAGATCAAGTGCCCGTCGCTCTTCATCGTGCTCCTCGTGTTCGGCGGGCTCGGCCTCGCCGGCGCGTCCACGTTCACGGCGGCCCTCGTCTCGAAGGCAGCCGCCAAGGGCGCGCTCTTCGCCGTCCTCTCGATCCCGCTCCTCCTCCCCCCGCTCATCGCGGCCGTCTCCGGCACGCAAGTCGCGGCGCGAGAGACGTCGTTCGCGGCCGGCCTCGACTTCGTTCGCGTGCTCGTGGCCTACGACGGCGTCGTCACGACGGCCGCGTTCGCCCTCTTCGACGCCGTCTGGCGGGAATAAATCGAGCGCCCGGAACCACTTCCGGGACCCCGGGAATTGATTCGCCTGCTTTAGAGAACGAATCTCGACGGGGGACTATCATTCCAGTGGTGAAGAGCTTTGGATTTCTCCTCAAAGCCCTGCTGGGCCTCGGGATGGCGGCGATCTGCTGGGGCGCGTTCCTCTACGCCCGGCCGGCCCAGAACTTCGTCGGTGAATCCTCGCGTATCGTCTTTTTCCACGTCCCGCAGGCCTGGGTCTCGACCCTCGCCTTCTTCGTCGCGGCCTGGTACTCGTGGAGGTACCTGAGGACGCGCCGGATCGAGGACGACGAGGCCGCCTCCGCGGCCGCCCGGCTCGGGTTCCTCTTCTGCGTCCTGGCGACCGTGACGGGCTCGATCTTCGCGCGCGTCATGTGGAACTCGTACTGGAACTGGGACCCGCGCGAGACCTCGATCGTCCTCCTCCTCCTCGTCTACGGCGCGTACCTCGGCCTGAGGGGCGCGCTCGAGGACCCCGAGCGCCGCGCGACGCTCTCGGCGGCCTACGCCCTCGTCGCGGTCGTGACGGTGCCGTTCCTCATGTTCGCGGTCCCCCGCATGTACCAGTCGCTCCACCCCGACACCGTGATCAACGCCCGCGGTAAAATAGAAATGTCGGCGGATATCCGAATCATCTTTTTCTCTTCGATGGTGGCTTTCATGGCACTGTCCTACTGGATGTGGAATCTCGACCGGCGTGTCTCCCGCATCGTGCGCGAGAGGGCGGCATGAGCGGCGCTCTCGGCTACGTCGCGGCGGTCAACATCGTGATCTGGGCCGGAATCTTCGGCTACCTCGTGTACCTCGACCGGAAGGTCCGGGCCGCCTCCAGGCCCAATCAGGAGTAATCCATGAAACGCGCTTACTGGGCCGGGGCCATCCTCGTCGTCGGATTCCTCGCCCTCGGCCTGTCCACATTCTCGCGCTCGATGACGCCGTACGTTTCGTTCGCCGAGGCGAAGGCGGCCCCCCGCACGGTCCAGGTGATGGGCGCGCTCGAGAAGGGCACGTCGCGCTACGACACGAACACGAAGACGCTCCTTTTCACGCTCTACGACGAAAAGACCAAAACGTCGATCCCCGTCTCCTACACGGACGTGAAACCCGCCAACTTCGAGGATGCGGTCTCGATCGTCGCGATCGGCCGTTACGACAACGGCGTCTTCGCCGCCGAGAAACTTCTCGTCAAATGCCCGTCGAAATACCAGGGCGAGGAAATCGAAAAGCAGTACGGCGCCAAGAAGGCCTGAGGGCGCCCCATGAACAATCTTCCCGGCCTTCTCGGCTTCGCGCCGGGCACGCTCGCAATCTGGGCGGCGATGCTCTTCGGCGTCACCTGCGCCCTCGCGTATCTGCGTTCCATGCGCACATCGCGAGCCTGGAATGAAGAGAATCCTTCTCTTTCTCCGGATCTTCTCTTCGCCCGTCGCCTCTACTACGCGTTTGTCTTTTCGGTTCTCCTCGCCTCGTTTCTCCTCCTGACCCGGCTCCTCGCGCACGACTTCCGCCTCTCGTACGTGGCGTCGTACTCGGGGCGCGATCTGCCCTTCTACTACCTCTTCTCCACGTTCTGGGCGGGACAGGAAGGCTCCTTCCTGCTCTGGCTCTTCTGGGGCGCGCTCATCGGGCTCTTCGTCCTGAAGTCGGCGAAAGAGCAGGAAGCGCCCGTGATGGTGATCTACATCGCGTCGTTCCTCGGGATCGTCGCGATCCTGGTCAAACAGTCGCCCTTCCGGTTCCTCGCCCAGATCCCTCCCGACGGCCAGGGCCTGAACCCTCTCCTGCAGGACCCGTGGATGGTCATTCACCCGCCGGTCATGTTCTCGGGGTTCGCCTCGCTCTCGGTGCCGTTCGCCTTCGCGATCGCCGCGCTGTGGATGAAGCGCTGGGACGGCTGGGTCGTCCGCGCGATGCCCTGGGCGCTCTTCACGTTCGTGACGCTGGGCACGGCGATCCTCATGGGCGGCTACTGGGCATACAAGACGCTCGGGTGGGGCGGCTACTGGGGATGGGACCCGGTCGAGAACACGTCTCTCGTGCCGTGGCTCGCGACCGTGGCGCTCGTGCACGGCATGTCCCTCCAGAAGGCGCGTGCCAGGCACCGGAAGATCAACATCATCCTCGCCATCCTCGCCTTCTGCTGCATCCTCTACGGGACGTTCCTCACGCGCTCCGGAGTCCTCGCGGACTTTTCCGTGCATTCGTTCATCGACCTCGGGATCACGGGCTGGCTCGTCGGGATCATCGCCGTCTTCCTCGTCGGGGGCCTGGGACTTCTCGCCTTCCGCTGGAAAGAGATTCCGGTCGTCAACGACATCGACCAGGCGACGGGCAAGGAGAAGGAAGAGCCTTTCCTCTCGCGCTCGGTCCTCTTCATCCTTTCCGTGACGCTCTTCAGCGCCTCGGGCCTCGTCATCCTGCTCGGCACCTCGGCCCCGATCCTCACTCGGGTCCTCGGCAAACCCTCGCAGGTCGCGACGAGCTTCTACAACGTGACGCACCGGCCGATCGCGGTCCTCATCGCCTTTCTCATCCTCCTCGTCCCGTACCTCTCCTGGCGCGGCGAGAGCGGGCGGAACGTGCTTCGGAAGGTGCTCGTGCCGGTCGCCGTGGGATTCCTGAGCATCGGAGTCTTCTTCGCGGCCGGCGTGCGCGGCGCGATGGACCTCCTGATCCTTTCTCTCGCCGTGGCGGGCTTCGTGGCAAATGCCGAAACCGCGATCCTCTTCGTGAGGCGCAAGGCCATCACGACAATGGGCGGCTACCTCGCACATGTCGGCATATCCATCATGCTCGTCGGCATCCTCGTGTCGGGCGTCTACGAGAAGAAGACGACCGTGAACCTCCTCCGGGGCCAGCCGATGACCGTGGGAAAGAACACTTTGACGTTCACACGCCTCGTCTTCGTCACCGACAGCGGCGAGGTGAAGCGTTTCGAGGAGCTCAACGCATTGAGCCTCGCCGACCGCCGCGCCAAGCAGGCGATGGAGGTTGAGGTCAGCTCGCCCGGCAGCGGTGTCTGGAAGGCGTATCCGAAGCTCTACACAAACACGCGCACGAACCAGATGATGGCGAACCCCGACGTGAAGTCCTCGCCGCTCATGGACCTCTACCTCTCGCCGCAGGCCTACGACCCCGGCCAGCCCGCGCGCATCGAGGGCACCACGGTGACCCTCAAGAAGGGCGAGTCGAAGACCATCGAAGGCGTGAAGGTGAAGTTCCTCGACTTCTCGTCCGACCGCTCGCAGGTCTCGTCAGACCGCCCGCGCGTCACCGTGAACGCGAGCTTCCTCGTGACGACCCCGGAGACCTCCGAGGAGAAAAATGCCCGGCTCGTCATGTACTTTGGCGGCGGCTCCGCGGAGTCCGCGACCGAGTCACCGGAAACGCCGCTCCCCGGCAAGGGCCGCCTGAAGGTCCGCAAGGTGTCGCCGAACGAGGGCACATGCGAGATCGAGGTTCTCGGCCTGGCCCCCGGCAGCGATCTCAAGCCCGCCACCGCCGAGACATTCTCCGTCGACCTCACGACCAAACCGCTCATTTCCCTCGTCTGGGGCGGCTTCTACATGATGATGGCGGGCGGCCTCCTGGCTCTCCTGCGCCGCGCCCGGGATTCGCGCCAAGCGTCCCTGGCCTGACCCCGACGCCGGGCAGGTAGACTCTCCTCCCTAACGAGAGGAGAGCTCATGACGACCCGCTCAGTCGGCCTTTCGGCCTTTCTCACCGCGACTTTCTTCCTCGCCTTCCCCGCGGCCGCGCAGCCCGCGCCATCCGCCCGGGTGCCCGCCATCGACCACGCCAACTTCGACAAGGCGGCGAAACCCTGCGAGGACTTCTACCAGTTTGCGAACGGCGCGTGGCTGGCCGCTCACCCGATTCCCGTCGACCGCAGCCGCTACGGCGGCTTCGACGAGCTCTCGGACCGCAACCGTGACGTCGTGAAGAAGATCCTCGAGGAGACGTCTCAGAAAGCGGACTGGTCGAAGGGCTCGCCCCAGCAGAAGGTGTCGGACTTCTACGCGACCGGCATGGACGCCGCGGCCCGCGAGAAGGCCGGCGCTACCCCGCTCGCGCCGTCGTTTGCGACGATCGCGAAGCTCAAGACGACCGACGACCTGCCCGCCGTCCTCGCCGAGCTGCACCTCTCGGGCGTGAACGCGGGCTTCGGGTTCCGCGTCGCGCAGGACGCGCGAGATTCGACGCGGTACATCGGGATCCTGAACCAGGGCGGCCTCGGCCTCCCGGACCGCGACTACTACCTCAAGGAAGACCCGAAGTCGAAGGGCCTGCGCGAGGCCTACCGCGCCCACGTCGCGAAGGTCCTCGCGCTCGCCGGCGACGCGCCCGAGACCGCGAAAGCCGAGGCGGACATCGTCCTCGCCCTCGAGACGAAGCTCGCGCAGGCCTCCCTTACGCGCGTCGAGAACCGCGATCCGCAGAAGACCTACAACAAGCGGACGATCGGGGCGCTAAACGCCGAGGCCCCCGGCTTCGACTTCGCGAAGTTCCTCGTCGGCATGGACGCCTCAGCGTCCACCGAGGTCAACGTGCGGCAGCCCGCGTTCTTCACGGGCTTTGCCGCGCTCACGCGCTCCGCGTCCCCCGCCGAATGGCGCGCCTACCTGCGCTGGCACGCCGCGCGGACCGCGGCGCCGCTGCTCTCGAAGGCCTTCCAGGAGGAGGATTTCGCGTTCAACGGAAAGAAGCTCAACGGCACGCCCCAGCAGGAGGAGCCGTGGCGGCGCGTGCAGGCCGCGACGGATGCGGCGCTCGGCGAGGCGGTCGGGCCGATCTACGTTGCCCGCGCGTTCAGCCCGCGCGCAAAAGAACGCATGAAGGTCCTCGTCGAAAACATGCGCGCCGCCCTCAAGGAGCGCATCGAGGCGCTCTCCTGGATGAGCGCCGAGACGAAGGCCCAGGCCCAGAAGAAGCTCGCCGCCTTCGGCGTGAAGATCGGCTACCCGGACGTCTGGAAGGACTACTCCCTTCTCGTGATCGCGAGAGACATCCCGTACGCCGAGAACGTGCGCCGCGCGCGCGTCTTCGAGACGAAGCGCAACCTCGCAAAACTCGGAAAGCCCATCGACCGCACGGAGTGGGGCATGACGCCCCCGACCGTGAACGCCTACTACAACGCGTCGATGAACGAGATCGTCTTTCCCGCCGGCATCCTGCAGCCGCCGTTTTTCTACGAGGACGCGGACGACGCCGTGAACTATGGCGGGATCGGCGTCGTGATCGGGCACGAGATGTCGCACGGCTTCGACGACTCGGGCAGCCAGTACGACGCGGACGGCAACCTCAAGAACTGGTGGACGCCCGAGGACCGCAAGGCCTATGAGGCACGGACAGCCCTCATCGTGAAGCAGTTCGACGGCTACAAGCCGCTTTCGGACCAGTCCATCAACGGCAAGCTCACGCTCGGCGAGAACATCGGCGACCTCGGCGGCATCAAGATCGCCTTCGCCGCGCTCCAGAAGGCTCTCGGGGGCAAGCAGAAGGAAAAGATCGACGGCTTCACGCCCGAGCAGCGCTTCTTCCTCTCGTACGCGACGATCTGGCGCAGCCAGTACCGCGACGAGTCCATGCGCGTGCAGCTCAACACGAACCCGCACAGCCCCGGCAAGTGGCGCGCGCTCGGCCCGCCCTCGAACCTGCCCGAGTTCTACGATGCGTTCGGCTGCGCCGAGGGGACGCCGATGCGCCGCGCCGAGGCGGACCGCCCGAGCATCTGGTGACGCCGGATCCTCGCCCCTACCACCCGATCCCGTAATCCTCCCCGTGGTCGCTCGAGCCGCCCCACATCGTGCCGTGCTCGCGGTCGAGGTAGATCGCGTTGATCGGGCCGGAGGTCTTCGCGTGCGGCTCGAGCTTGTAGCCCATCTTCGTCAGGTCGCCGCGCACCCAGGCCGGGAGCGAGGCGTGGATCATCATGGCGCCCGGGCGCGACTCGTGTGCGCCGAATGAGCTGCGCATCTGATAGCTATTGATGTTCGCGGCCTCCGTCGCCTCCTGGACGGTCATCCCGAACTCCACGACGTTCAGGAAGAACTGGAGGAGGTTCTGGTCCTGGGAGTCGCCGCCCTGCACGGAGAAACACAGGTACGGCTTGCCGTCCTTCAGGGCGAGCGTCGGCGTGAGCGTCACGCGCGGGTGCTTGCCGGGCTCGAGCACGTTGAACGGATTCTCCGCGCGATCGACGACGAAGCTCTGCATGCGCTGGCTCATGCCGATGCCGGTCTTTCCGGCGATCACCGCCGGCAGCCAGCCTCCAGACGGCGTGACGGACACGACCCAGCCTTCGACGTCGGCCGCCTCGACCGAAGTCGTGCCGGCGGTGAACTCCTCCTCGAACGTCCGAACCCGCGCCGACTCCGCCGCCACGGCGGCTTTCTTCGGAGCCGCCGGCTTCCATTTTTCGAGAAGGTCGAGGTACGGGTTCTTCTCGCCCTGGAACGGATACGGATCCCCCGGCTTGACGTTGACGTCGTTCCTCGCCCAGTCGATCGTCGCGGCGCGCTGCTTCGCGTAGTCTTTCGAGAGAAGGCCCTTCGTCGGCTCCGCGGGCGGGAAGTACGGGTCGCCGTAGTAGAAATCGCGATCGGCGAACGCCAGGTTCATCGCCTGATAGAGCGTGTGGATGTAACGCGCGCTGTTGTAGCCCATCGCCTTGAGGTCGATGCCCTCGAGAATGTTCAGGGCCTGGAGCATCGCCGGTCCCTGCGTCCAGACGTCGAGCTTGTAGACGTCGATGCCCTTGTACGTCGTCTTCACGGGCTCCTCGATGCGGACCTTCCAGTTCGCAAGATCCTCGAGCGTGTGGAGGCCACCGACTTCCTGCGAGCCGCGCACGAACTCTTGCGCGATATCGCCCTTGTAGAAGCGATCGTAGGCCGCGAGGATCGCGTCCTTCCGGCTCAAACCCCTCGCGAGCGCCTGCCTCTCCGCTTCGACGAGCTTCCGGAGCGTCGCGGCGAGATCCGGCTGCCGGAAGATCTCGCCCGCCTGGGGCGGCTGGTCGCCCGGGCGCGGCAGGAGGACGCGCTGCGACTCGGGCCACTTCATCAGCCAGTCGCGCTGCCGAAGCGCGGTCGAGACGTGCTGCTGCTCGACTGGGTAGCCGTCCGCCATGTCGATCGCCGGCGCGAGAACGTCGGCGAGCGAGAGCTTCCCGTACTCCGCGAGCATCACCATGATTCCGCCCGGCGTCCCGGGCGTGACGGCGGCGAGCGGGCCGTATTCCGGCGGGTAGGCCATGCCCTTCGACCTGAAGAACTCCGGCGTCGCTCCCGTCGGCGCGACGCCCAGCGCGTTGATGCCGACGACCTTGCCGGTCTTCGGGTTGTAGATGAGCGCCTGCGTCTCGCCGCCCCAGGACAGCGTGTCCCACATCGTGCAGGTCGCGGCGATCATTGCGGCCGCGGCGTCGACAGCGTTTCCGCCTCTCTGGAAGATCATCGCGCCCGCGGTTGCGCCGAGCGGCTTGCCGGTGATCGCGAGCCACTTCTTCGCGTGAAGAGGCGGCTTGTTCGTCGCCGCCCTGGAAAGCAGCCCAAGAGCGCCCGAGACGGCGACGACGGCGAGAGCAACTCGAAGGAATCGGCCCGCGGACTGCGTCATCACGCCTCCTCGACTAGTTCGCGACGATCCTACCCCGCACGTCGGGAAGCCTCCCCCGGCCCGCTCAGAACCCCTTGACCGTCGCCGCCTTCTTGTACATCCAGTACGTGAACGCCCAGCCCACGAGAACGACGACGGGTAGCGCCCACTCGTAGCTCGCGGCCCACGTCGCGTGCTGGGCGAGCATCGTGAAGATCAGCGGCACGGACATGTAGGTGTTGTGCTTGCTCCTGAGGCCCGCCATCGCGGCGACGGCCGGGTCCGGCTTCTCGCCGTTCTTCGTGGCCGTGATGATCTTCTTCTGCGCCGGCCAGATCCGCATCCAGACGTTCGCCGCCATGATCGTCCCGAACATCGTCCCGAGGTGGATCGCGGTGCCGCGGAAGCCGAAGCCGCCGAAGCGCGAGAAGAAGAACACCGCCGCCGTCGCGACGACGAGGCCGAGCCAGAAGTGGATCTCTGTCTTCGCGATTGCCTTCACGAGCGGGTCATAGACCGCGAAGAAGAGGAGCGCGACGAGGACGGCGATGCCGCCGGTGCCCCACGTCTTCACGCCTGGGTCTTTGAAGAGGAGGCCCGTGTTGTAGTAGACGAGGCCGAGGAGCACGAGGCCCGTGATCCATGTCCAGGCGGCACCCCAGCGGAACGCCCAGAGCGCGCGGGGCATCAGCTCGGGGACAACCTTCTTCTTCGTGTCGCCGTCCATCGTCGGGACGAAGTTCGAGTTCACGAAGTTGAAGAACCAGAGGTGCCCGATCCACAGGACGCCCGCGACGACGTGGGCCCAGCGGAAGAGAGATTCGAGCAGATTCGTTCCGTCCATCGGATGTCCTCCGTTTCTGTTGAGACGCGATCTTAACGCCGAGGACCGTTCAGGCGCCGACGGCCTTCGCGACCTGCTCGGCGAGGCGCAGGAACGCCTTCGAGACCGTCGAATCCGGTTCGGACACCATGATGGGCGTTCCGGCATCGCCCTGAATGGCGACGCGCGGGTCGATCGGGATCTCACCGAGGAACGGGACGCCGAGGAGGTCGGCCGTCTTCTTGCCGCCGCCGTGCTTGAAGATCTCGTCGCGGTTCCCGCACTTCGGGCACTCGTAGTAGCTCATGTTCTCGATGATTCCGAGGACGGGCACGTTCACCTTCTGGAACATCGCGAGGCCCTTGCGCGCGTCGATGAGCGCGACGTCCTGCGGCGTCGTGACGATGACGGCGCCCGAGAGCGCGACCTTCTGCGTGAGCGTGAGCTGCGCGTCGCCCGTGCCGGGAGGTAGATCGACCAGCAGAAAATCCTGTTTACCCCAGGCCACGTCGCCGAGGAACTGCTCGACGGCCTTGAAAATCATCGGGCCGCGCCAGATCACCGGCGTGTCGACGTCCATCAGGAACCCGATCGACATGACGCGCACGCCGAACCGCTCGATCGGGAGGATCTTCTCCTCCTCGTTCACGAAGGGCTTCGTCGTGATGCCCATCATCATTTGCTGCGACGGGCCGTAGATGTCCGAGTCCATGAGCCCGACTTCGTAGCCGAGCTTCTTCAGCGCGAGCGCGAGGTTCGCCGAGACGGTCGACTTGCCGACGCCGCCCTTGCCGGAGGCCACGGCCACGACGAAGCGCGTGTCCTTGAGGATGTCCTTGCGCCCGACGGCTCCCGACATGACGGGCGCCTGCGGGGGCGCAGCCTGCACGGAGATCGTGACGGACGTGACGCCCGGAACGCCGCGGAGCACTGCGTCGCATTGCTGCCTGATGGCCTCGGCCGCGACGGGCGCGTCGGTCGTGAGGGCGAGGCGGAAGGAGACGTTCCCGCCCCCGATCGCGAGGTCCTTGACGAAACCGAAGGAGACGATGTCACGCGAAAAGCCGGGATACTTGACCTGCCGGAGCGCGTCGAGAATGGTCTGTTCGTTGAGCGTTGCCGTTGACACGTTTCTGCTTCCCTCTCGGTGAGAGAGGATCTCACAAAAAGGGCCGGCGGCCGCGCGGGCGTTAGGGCTTCATGAAGAGCAGCCAGGGCACGCCGATCGCGAGGAGAGCGGCGAGATAGATGAAGCCGAAGATCGCGCCGAGCCGCCAGAAGTCCTTGCGCGGGACGAAGCCGCTGCCGAAATAGACGGGCGACGGGCCGGTCGCGTACGGAGTCAGGATCCCCATGATGCCGAGCGTGTAGCAGAGGAGCATTGCGAACATCCGCGGGTCGACGCCGGCGACCGCGGTGCCGGCCGCGAGCATGACCGGGAGCATCGCCGTCACGTGGGCCGTGATGCTCGCGAACATGTAGTGCGTCACGAAGAAGAGGACGGTCAGGAGGATCATGACCGTGAGCGGCGCGTAGCCCGCGAGCGGCGCGGCGGCGCGCTTGGCGAACCACGTCACGAAGCCCACGCGGTTCAGGCCGTCGGCGAGGGCGACGAGGGTGGCGAACCACACGAGAACGTTCCACGCGGCCTTGTTCGCGAGGATGTCGTCCCACGCGACGACGCCGAGGATCACCATGAGGGCGATCGCGGCGAAGGCGACGGCAGTCGCGTCCACGAGCTTGCCGCCGAAGATCCAGAACGCGAGGGCGCCCACGGCGAGAAGGGCCATGACGACCTCGTTCCGCGAGACGCGGCCCATCGTCGAAAGCTCCTTGCCGGCCCAGACCGGGACCTCCGTGCTCTGCTTCACCTCGGGCGGGTAGATCTTGTAGACGAGGAACGGGACGAGGAGGAGAAGGACGACGCCGACCGGGAGAACGCCGACGAGCCACGCCGACCACGAAATGTCGACCTTCGCGGTCTTCCTGACGATTTCGAGGGCGAGGAGGTTCGGCGCGAGGCCCGTCAGGAACAGCGTCGAGGTCACGCACGTCGTCGCGAGCGCGGTCCACATGAGCGTCCCTCCGAGGCGCCGCGACGTCGGACCCGGCTCGGAGCCGTAAAGGCCCGGGATGTTCCGGATGACCGGGAAGATCGTCCCGCCGCTGCGCGCCGTGTTGGACGGCGTGAACGGCGCGAGGACGACGTCGGACAGCGAGACGGCGTAGCCGAGGCCGAGCGAGTTGCCCCCCATCTTTTTTACGAGGCCGAGGGCGAGGCGCCGGCCGAGGCCGGACTTCTCGTAGCCGAGAGCGAACATGAACGCGCCGAAGATGAGCCAGACCGTCGTGTTCGAGAAGCCCGACAGGCCCCACTTGATCGCGTCCGCGGGCTTGGGCTCGACGAGGCCGAGGACCGTCGCGAGCGCGACGCCCGTGACACCGACGGCGGCGGCCGGGATCGGCTCGAGGACGAGACCCACGACGACCGCGCAGAAGAGCGCGAAGAAATACCAGGCCGTGGGCTTCAGACCCGCCGGCACGGGCAGCACGGCGACGATCGCGCCCACGAGGATCGCGAGCAACCCCTTCCAGAGGTCCGGGTGCGCGTGGACGTCCAGGTACCGGAAGCCGAGCGGGCCCCGAGAAGCGCTTGCTTGAGACTTCATCAGAAAGACTCCTTCCCACACAAGCTGCTGCCTCCGCCGCGCCCCGACCTGATGCAAAGGAATCAACCCGGCCGAAGCGTTAGGATCTCGCACGAATGTCGCCTGCCGATTCACTCCGCAGGGAACGCGCCGTCTTTGCCGCAGGGGTCGCCGCAATCGTCGTCCTCGCCATTTCGCTGCGTCTGCCGGGGCTCGCGCCGCCCTCGCTCTATCTCGATGATGTCTGGGTCGCGCTGTTCGCACGGGAAGCCTCGCTTGCCGATCTGATGGCACTCAGGCCTCCTCATCCCGCCGGATTCATGGCGCTTCAGGCTTTGGCGCTCCGCTTCCTCCCGGGCGCAGAGCTCTCGGTCCAGCTGATCCCGTTCGCCGCATCGCTCGCCCTCATCCCTCTCGGAGCGTGGCTCATCCGGCGGCGGACGGGCGGCGTCTCCGGCGGCATCCTTGCTGCTGTTCTCCTCGCGTTGAACCCGACACTTTCCGACTACTCCGTTCGGGCAAAACCATACGCGACGGACGCGCTCCTCTCGCTTATCCTCGTCGCAGCGACTTTGGCCTGTCTGAGGGAGCCTGCGCCACGCCGTCTCTGGCGTCTCGCCCTCCTCGCTCCGCTCGCCATCCTGTTTTCGTACCCCGCCGCTCTCGTCGGAGCCGTCGGCTTCGCCGTCGCGTTCGCGGCAGTTTTCGCGTCGACGCGCGAACGCGGCCCGCTGACGAGGATCGCCGGAACGTTCGTCGCGGCGGAAGCCGCGCTCGGGATTCTCCTCGTCTACGGGCAGTCGAACCAGGCGCTGACGAAATTCTGGCAGGAGGGATTCGTTCCCCTCCAGAGGCCGTCCGACGCGCTCGTCTTCATCGCCTCGCGCACCGCTCTCGTGCTCATGAGCTCGTTCCCGCGCGACTGGTGGGCGCTCGGCATCCTCGTGCCGCTCGCATTCGCCCTGCTGCTCCGGCGCCGCGAAACGCGCGCTGCGGCCGCATTCCTCGCGGCGCTGTGGGCATCGCTCTTCGCCGCCGCGGCGATGCGCCTTTATCCGGTAGACGGCCGGACGACGTCGTTCGCTTACCCGCTCGTCGCTGTGCTCGCGGCCTGGACGCTCTCCTCCGAGACGCGCCGCGCGGGCTTGCCGCTCATCCGCGAGGGCATTCCGGCGTTCCTCGCCGCGGCCATCGTCCTGACGTCTGCCGTGCGCGTCGCCTACCCGCCGTTCGAAGACGCCCGGCTCGTCCGGGCGCTCGCCGCGGAGGCGAGGCCCGGGGACACCGTGCTCCTCTATCCCCACACGAACTGGAGCGCGGGATACTACGGCGGCTGGAGCGTGCGCCTCGTCAGGGCCGACTATTACGGGGCAGGTTTCGAGGCACGACTTCTTCGGGAGGGCTCGGTCACCCTCCCGGGCTTCCCGGGCTACGAGGACTGGCCGCAGCTTCTCGATCCGGCGCTTCGGGACCTCGTGTCGCGAAAACCGGAGAGCGTGCTCTATCTCGCCACCCACCTCGAGGTGAACTGCTGCGCCGCC